>Ga0308418_1000070_pt1 | contig 71417 bp, 52 predicted proteins | sample HotsprSampleR4cd_FD_203517 | JGI IMG/M metagenome (GOLD analysis project Ga0308418, IMG submission 203517) | Hot spring phototrophic mat microbial communities from Mushroom Spring, Yellowstone National Park, Wyoming, United States - 20090729_R4cd ... | reverse complement strand
AACAAGTTGCCCAGCGTGTGGGCAAGAGCGTGCCTGCGATTTCGAATACGCTTCGCCTGCTGCAGCTGCCTGAGTATATCATCAAGAGCCTGCAGGAGGGTGTGATGAGCGAGGGGCACGGGCGCGCCCTGCTGATGGTGAAAGATCCGACCCTGCAGCGGATGTTGTGGAACGAAATCACTTCAGAGGGGCTTAGCGTGCGTGCTGCGGAGTTGCGCGCCCGCGAGTTGCGCCCGATGAATCCGACGCCACGCAACGCTCCCGACTCCGCCCCCCAGCCTTCGCCGAAGCCTGAGGAGTTGAAAGCGCTGGAGCACAATCTCAGCGCCTATTTGGGCACGCGCGTGCAGGTCGTGCAGTGGGCGGGCGGCGGCGGCAGGGTAGTCATAGAGTTTTACTCAGAAGAGGAGCTGGGACGCATCTTGGAGATTATCGCGCCTGAAGGCTTGTAGGTTTTCACATGAAAACACGAGGGCATGATCATGGAACGCTCAGAGAAACTGCTCAGCCGAGAGAACTCCGCGCTGGTGATTGTCGACGCGCAGGAGGTGTTCCTGAAACCCATCAAGGTTAGGGACTTCATCGTGGATAACATCCAGCTGCTTGTTCAAGTAGCCAAGCAACTGGAGGTACCCATAATCGCCACTACACAAAACGCCGAAAAGCTTGGCGCTATGACGCCTAAGCTTGCAGAGCTAATCGGCGATACGCCCGTAGTGGACAAGCTGTGCTTTAGCTGTCTTGGTTCGGAACCCTTTGCACAGCAGCTGCAAGCAACGGGGCGTTCGCAAGTTGTCCTTGTGGGCGTGGAGGCGCACATATGCGTGATGCAAACCGCGCTGGATATGCTGAAAGCGGGTTACCTTGTGCATGTGCCGTATGATGCCGTCGCAAGTCGCCTCAAGCGCGATTGGAAGTACGCGCTGCTACGACTCGCAAACAGCGGGGTGACGGTTAGCGCGATGGAATCAGTAATCTACGAATGGCTCTACGAAGCAGGAACCGACTCGTTTCGCGAGGTGCTGCCGCTCCTCAAAGCCCGTGAGCAAGCGCGACAAGCGGCTGAAGACTCAGACGAAGACGGGGAAGGCGAGGATGTGGAGACGCCCGCGATTGAGGATCCCAACCAAGAGCAAGAGAACGAAGGTACCGAAGCGTCGTCTACTTCCGAAACAGACTCCGAAGAATGAAGTAGAGGTTAGCGGGACGCTCTGCAAGGCGGCGGGAAAAGTAAGGATACCACTGCTCGCCATACGGTACATAGATGAGCGTGCGGTAGCCCTCTGCTACCAACCGCTTCTGAAGCTCTCGGCTAATCCCGTAAAGCAACTGGAATTCAAACTGCGTTCTGCTCAAGCCCAGTTCTGCTGCGTGGTGTTTAGCATGGCTGATTAGGCGCGTGTCGTGGGTAGCAATCGCAGGCTCGTTGCCTTTCTCAAGGAGCATCTCCATCTGTATTTTGAACTGCCTGTCTACCGACCGTTTGTCGGGATAGGCAACCTCCTTCGGTTCGGCATACGCGCCCTTGACCAGCCGAATGCGTGCGCCGAGAGCAATTAGTCGCTCCAAATCCTGCGGTGTGCGGTAGAGGTAGCTTTGGAGTACCGTGCCTGAGTGCGGATAATGGGGGTACAACTCGCAGAACAAATCCAGTATTGCCTGTGTATGCTTACTACTCTCCATATCTACCCAGACGAAGTTGTTCAGCTCGCGTGCGGCTGCCAGCACCTTTTCCAAGTTTCGGCGGGCGATTGTGTCCCCGAGATCTAATCCCAGTTGGGTGAGTTTTATGGAGATGCACGAGTTAACGCCACTCTTGTGTATCTGCTCAAGCAGCGTGATGTATTGCTCCGCGGCGTACTCGGCGTCCTCCACACGGTGGGTGTCTTCGCCCAGATAGTCCAGTGCGACGAGGAAGCCCTCCTGATTGAGTTGGCGCGTGATACGGAGGGCTGTTTCCAGATCCTCGCCTGCGATGAAGCGTTTGATGAGTCCCTGCGTCAATCGGCTGTGCTTAATCCAGCGCTTAAATGCGGGTAGCTCCGCGACCTTCAGTACCAGTGTGCGAGAGAGCATCGTCGCTTCTCCTGTGGGCTGACGCCTACTTTTTGGTCTTTGGTGGCGCGGTTTCCCACCAGTATTCCATCACATCGCGCTTGGGGTCAGGTTGCGGCATCTTAGGTGGGGCAGCAGGCTTCGGTTCAGGCGCAGGGCTTGCCTTCGGTTCGGGCTGGGCAGAGATCGCTGCCTGATTGCGCTGCAGCTGCGCCTTGATCTCTTCCTCGCTGGGCGCAGGGGTAGCCTCTTGAGGCTCTGACCGCTGTTGCTGGGCGCGCTGCTCCGCAATGTACGGTGCAATATTCGTCTGGTAGCTGTACCAGCCAACGAATGCGAACAAGATGACGATGAGCCCAATCCAAATAATGGGTAGCCCTCTACGGCGCATAGGATTCACCTCTACCGTATTATACCCCCTGAGGCAGGGCAATCGTTCCACAAGCCAGCGGTATAATTGCCGTAATGAAGCGGCTGTATGCGCGTGTGTATGGGTATGTGCAGGGCGTCGGCTACAGGGCGTTCGCGCAGGCGGAGGCGCAGCGGCTGGGGCTGTGCGGCTATGTGCGCAACTGTGCAGACGGCACTGTGGAGGTCGTTGCGGAAGGGGAGGAAGACGCACTACAACTGTTCCTGCACGCGCTTCGACGCGGACCCACAGGCGCGCGAGTGCAGCGCGTGGACGCCGACTATGCGCAAGCCACCCACGAATGGGACGACTTCACGATACGCCGATAATGCGCGCGCTCATCCTCTGTATACTGTGTGTACTCGCAACGGTAGTCTCCGCGCAGCCCAAACTGCTGGTGGTATTCGTGCATCAGGCGGTGGATCATGACGCAATCGTGGGTCGAGTGCCGTCGCAGTCGGCGTGGGTGGTCTGGGAGAGGGACGCGGCGGAACCGTATCGGTTAGCGACAGGGCGCACTCTGCAGAGGCTTCCCCAGAACCGCCCCGCGCTGCAGATTGCCTCGCCAGCGAATGCGACAACCGCGCGCCATCGGCTGCTTGTGCGGTCAGGCGCGCCTCGCGAAGTTCTCAGCCTGACGCTGGCAAGTCGTCTGCAGCGCATCGGCAAGCGCGGGGTGTACCTACACACCCCCCAGTCGCCCAGCCCGACCCCTTATGCCCTGCTCGCGGTCGCCAGCGACGCCGTCGCGCCTGTGCGAGTGTTCCCCAGCCTTGAGGCGATGCGCCTCGCCTTTTTCAGCCTTGAAGCAGACTGGGCGCTGCTGGAGCTGAAGCGCTGGGACTACCGCGCGCTGGAGTTGCTGCTGGCGGAAGGCGTAGAAGTGTGGGTGTTGGCAATCCCATCGCCTGACGAGGTGCGCTTCAGCAAGACGCGCCTGAGTGCGGTCGTGCGCTTCGCGGCGCGTGAACCCAACGGCTTACTCACCTCGCCCAGCACGCGCTGGAACGGGGTCATCCGCGAAGTTGACCTTGCGCCGACGCTGTATCGCGCCCTGACCGGTCAGCAGGGCGACGAGTGGACGGGTAGCCCTGCCCTCGAGACGCGCCAATCGGACTGGCATCGCTTCTGGAACGGCTGGCTCGTGCGGGTCGCCCTGCGCGAGACGACCGAAGCCGTCGGGCTGGGCGTGCGCAGCAACGCGCTGACCCGCAGCGCGGAGTGGGCGCAGGCGAACGAACGGCTGACGCCGACATTTCGAGCGGCGCTGCTGGGCTTGTATCTGGGCTGGTTGGGCGGGGGCGTTGCGCTCTGGCGGTTGCACTGGTTGCGTGGGCGTGCCAAGCGGGTGTTCGTGTCGGGGCTGGCAGTGTTCGCGCTCGCGCCTGCTGTGGGGATTGCCTATGCTTATGCGCCCTTCGCCCTCTGGACAGGTGAGTGGCAGGCGGACGCCGCGACCCTCGCGGGATGGCTGACGGGGTGTTGGGCGGCGTTGAGTCTGCTGATGGCGGGCGTGGCGCGGTGGGGACTGGTTCCTCTGCTGGGCGCAGCGGTGATGGTCGCGCTTGCCGTGTTGGGCGCGGACATCCTGATTGCGGGCGGCTACGGGGTGAACCGTTCTCTGTTCAGTGCGGGGATTAGCAGCGTTCCTGCGTTTGGCGTCGGCGAGGTGTTCTGGGCGTTCGCGTTGGCGGCGGGACTGTTCGCGCCTGCGAGTTGGCTGGAGAGTCGCGGGCGGCTTCGCTTGGGCGCGCGCGGGCAGGCAGTGCTGGGGATGGCGTATGGGTTGCTGCTGATGCTGTGTGGGCTGCCGTTGCTGGGCGCGGCGTTGGACGCATGGCTGCCGATGACGCTCGCGTTCGGGCTGGGTGTCGCCATATTCACGGGGCTACTGCCGCTGCAGATCGACATCCGCCTGCTTGTGCGTATGGTGGGTGCGTTGCTGGGGGTGGGCGCGTTGCTCACGGCGTTGGCGGTCGGCATCGACGCGCTCCAGCCGTGGCAGCGTCAAGCGGGCTGGGCGCGCGATTGGTGGGGCGCGCTGGGATGGCGGTTCGCGCCGTTGGCATGGCTAAGCGTCATCGGCGGAGTCACGCTGCTGGCGTATGCGCTACGCCGCACGCTTCGGCAGGTGTGGGAACGCGCCTTCATCCTGCGCACGACGCTGCTTGCGGGGCTACTCTGCGCAGGCGTCGCGTTGCAGGTCGGCAAGGTCGTCGCCTGCCTCGTCATCCTTGCCGTGGGGCTGATGTTCCTGCTGGAGTATCAGCTTGGCGGCAAAGATTGGGGCTACCCTTACGACGGGAACGGCGTCGCCCACTAAGCAGGTATACTAATCGCGGAGGTTGCCATTATGCGTGTGATTGCCCAAAATCGCCTGATGAACGCGATAATGCTGAACCGCCTGATAATCCTGTTTGCATCGTTAGGGATGGTGATTTCCGCGCTGCTGTGGATTTCGCACTCGGCGGACTTTGCGTTGCCCTGCACGGGCGGCGGCTGCGACGAGGTGGCGCGCTCGCCCTACTCGCGAATCGCGGGCATCCCCGTTGCGGCGTTCGGGTTCGGATACTTCGGGATGCTGGTTGTGCTCGCGCTCTCGCGCTTGCAGTATCCTGAACAGTGGCGCGCTTACGGCAAGATGCTGGCAGCGCTCAGCACTTTGGGGGTGCTGGCGTTCGCGTACTTTACCTATGTGCAACTTTTCGTGCTGAATCTGTACGCGAAGGGCGCGCCGTGCTGGTGGTGCTTGGCAGCGGCGGGCACGAATCTGGTCGTGTGGCTGTTGTCGCTGACGGGCTTGCGCGGCGCGTTGCAGGCGACGGGCGTGCTCACGCGCGAGTTGGCGCAATCAGTTGTGGTCTCGCTGGCGCTGGTCGTCGCGGGCTTGGCGTATGGCGGCTGGCAGTGGAACCGCGCCACAACCGCGCAGACCATCCAGACCGACAACGAAAAACTGACCATGCTCTACCTGGACGGTCAGGGCTGGCGCAAGGGTAACGAGAACGCGCCGCTGGTAATTGTGGAGTTCTCTGACTTCCAGTGCCCCGCCTGCAAGCAAGCCTATGAAATTCTGGAGACCCAAATCCTGCCTCAGCTGGGCGATAAGGCGCTCTTCGTGTTCCGCCATTACCCGTTGGTAAACATCCACCCGATGGCGTGGATCGCGGCATCAGCATCGGAGGAAGCAGGTAAACAGGGCAAGTTCTGGGAGATGTATGCCCAGCTGTTCGAAAGCCAGCAGGCGCTCACCAAGACCCGAATCCTGAAAATCGCTGAAGAGTTGAAGCTCGATGTCGAAAAGGTGCGCCAAGCGATGGACAACCAAGACATCTATTTCAAGAAAATCTACCGCGACTTTGAAGAGGGTTCCAAGTTGGGGGTGCGGTCCACGCCCAGCTTTATCGTGGTCTACGAGGGCGAGATGCATGTCGCATCGGGAATGGCGGCGCTGGTCAGCACGCTCAACGCGAACCCCAAGATTCAGGCATATCTGGGCAAGCAGATTAATGTCTCTCCGCGATAAGCGATGGAACTGAAATACCGCGCGCCCGAAGGGATGAACGATGTGCTGCCAGAGAGTAGCCATCTCTGGCAGTATGTGGAGGCGCGCTGGCGCGACCACTGCCACCGCTACGGCTACGGCGAAATCCGCACGCCGATCATGGAGTCGGCGGCGCTGTTCGAGCGCAGCGTCGGCGAGACCAGCGATATTGTCTCCAAAGAGATGTATGTGCTGGAGCGCGGCGAGGAGCGGTATGCACTCAAGCCCGAAGGCACTGCTCCTGTCGTGCGCGCCTATCTTGAGCATGGCATGCACGCAGGCGGCGGCGTGCAGAAACTGTATTACATCACGACCTTCTTTCGCGGCGAGCGACCGCAGAAGGGGCGCTATCGTCAGGCGCACCAGTTCGGCGCGGAGATTATCGGCGCGGCGCACCCGCTGGCGGACGCCGAGCTGCTGGCGATGGTGATGGCGTTTTTCGCGGGGCTGGGCGTGCCCGACAGCGCGTTGCAGCTGCGCCTGAACACCATCGGCTGCCCCGAATGCCGACCCGCCTATCGCGACGCCATCCGCCAGTTCGGGCAGGCGAACTTCGCGCGCCTGTGCACCACCTGCCAGAATCGACTGGAGCGCAACCCGCTGCGCATTCTGGACTGCAAGGTGTGCGTCGCGATTACCGCCGACGCGCCGCCGATTGACCCCTACCTGTGCGACGGCTGCCGTACCCATTTCGAGACGCTGCAGGGGCTGCTGAAGACGCTGGGCGTGGGCTATGTGCGCGACCCTCGGCTGGTGCGTGGGCTGGACTACTACACGCGCACGACCTTCGAGGTGGTCGCCGAGCAGGGGCTGGGGTCGCAAAACGCGCTGTGCGGCGGCGGGCGCTATGACGGGCTGGTCGAGCAGCTCGGCGGCGCGCCGACCCCTGCGCTGGGCGTCGGCATTGGCGTCGAGCGCACGCTGCTGGTGTTGCACGCCCTGAACGCCCCCCTGCCCGAACCGCCTCGTCTGGACGCCTTTGTGGTCGCGTTTGGCGACGCGGCGCGCCCCATCGCCTTGCAAATCGCCCAGCAGCTGCGCACGGCGGGAATTGCCTGCGACTTAGACCTCGAAGGGCGCAGCCCGAAAGCCCAGATGCGCCTCGCCAACCGCAGCGACGCGCGCTACGCCATCCTGCTGGGCGAGACCGAGCTGCAGACCGCGACCGCGACCGTCAAAGACCTCACCAGCCACGAGCAGACCGCCATTCCCCAAGCGGAGCTTGCCGCATGGATACGCCAACGACTGCCTTAGAGCCGCGCGATGTCGCCTACTTCCAGCGCGGCGCATACGAGAACCCCCGCTTCTGGAGCCGTCTGGGGGGTCAGCCCGACCTCGCAGGCAAAAAGGTGCTGGATCTCGGCTGCGGGCACGGCAGTCTGTGCATCGATATGGCGAAAGCGGGCGCGGCGCGCGTCGTCGGCGTCGACCTCAACGAGCGCCTCATCCGCTTCGCCCAGCAGAACCTGCACCAAAACTACCCCGAACTCGCCGACCGCGTGGAATTTCACTGCATCGACATCGCCGACCTGCCCGAAGGCGACTTCGACCTGATGACCAGCAAGGACACCTTCGAGCATGTGATGGACTTGGCGAAGGTGTTGCGTGAGATGCACGCGCGGCTCAAGTCGGGCGGCAGGCTCTACGCCGCCATCGGACCGCTTTGGAACAGCCCCTTCGGCGACCACGACACCATCAAGCGGCTCATCGGCGTCAACTTGCCGTGGGCGCATCTATGGATTCCTGACCGTATTGTGCTACGGGCGACCGCGAAACGGCTGGGCAGCCCCCTACAGTCCTACCGCGACTTGGGGATGAATATGCTGGCGTTCCGCGATTATCGGCGGATTATTCACGATGCGGGCTTCGTGGTGGAGTTTTTCCAGCCGAACTGCAGTCGGCATCCTGTGGTGCGGGTGTTTAGCCTTTTGCGCCACCTGCCGTTGGTCGGCGACTACTTCGTGAACAACCTGTATTGTATCTTGCGCAAGCCGTGAGGCGGTTCCTGTCTGTGTGGGGTAGGGGCACGCCCCGCGCACGCTCACCGCTGCGCAGTGCGGCACAGGTCGGCGAAGGCGCAGCGGCGGCAGTGGTCGCCAGGCGTGGGCGCAATCGCTGCGTGGCGCAGCCCCTCAATCGCTTGAGTCAGCAGTTGGCGCAGACGGTTCTCCGCCTGACGCCACTGACCCTGCGTGAGCAGAACCACGCACCCGTTGTCCTCCCAGTTGCCTCTGTTGAACCGCTGCACGAGTGGCGTCGTGTTGGGCACGAAGCGCACCCGCTTGCCCGCCTTGAGACGGTCATACGCCAGCACGACCTGCGCGTTGGGCAGCAGGCTGCGCACCGCATGCACATACAGCAGCCCCTGCACGGCGCGTCCGTCCAGAAAGTCGCTGCGTGCGGGCGCGCTGCCCAGCTTGTAGTCCAGCACGAGCGCGACATCGCGTTGCGGGCTAAGATCGATGCGGTCAATCACGCCGCAGAGGGCAATCTCGCGCCCGTTCCCCAGTCGGTAGACCACACGGCGCGGCTGTTGTTGGTTGTGCAGTGGCTCGGCAATCGCGCGTTCGTCTTCGTCGTCGGTTGCGCTGCCGAACGCCCACTCGCAGGCGTGCGGCTCCAGCCCGAACTGCTGCAGGTAGCGCGGCTCGCGCCAGCCGAAGCGTCGCGCCAGTCGTTGCGCCAGCGCCCGCAGCACTTCCACCTGCCAGTCGGGTAGGTCGGGCGCGCGCTCGGCTAACAACGCCTGCAGATGCTCTACGAGCTGTTGCACCCACTCGCGCGGGTCGTGGCTGTGGGGGCGTTGGCGCACGGCGCGGCACAGCGTCGCGTGCGTGAGGCTGCCCACCTCGCGCAGGCTCAACTCGCGCGCCAGCGGGCGCAACCGCAGCACATACCGCGCGAAATGCTCGAACGGGCAGCGCAGCAGCGTCTCCAGCTCCGTGACGCTGAAGGGGCGCTCAAGGTCAGCGAGTCGGACGCGGTGGTCGGGATGACGCAGTATCGGCGGCGGCTCGGCGTACGGCGTCGGCTCGCGCAGCGACTGGTCGTAGGGGTGCAGCGCGTCTTCGGGCGCGGGCGTAATCGCTTCGAGGCTGTGGAAGCGCGTGCGCACGGCGTCGCCCAGACGCGCCTTCAGGGTCTCCAGGTAAAACGAGGGCAGCGCGTCGCTGTCGCCCCCTTGCGTGCGCGGGTAGCTGAAGTAGAGCCGCTCGCGCGCGGAATGCAAGATGCGCTGGAACAGCATCGGCTCGGCGGCTTGCGCGTCGGCGCGGGTAGGCAGCCACACTCCTTGCGCGCCCAGCGCGGCGTTGAGCGCGTTTCGCTCCCCCTCGCGCAGAAACGGGTCGTCAGGGCAGCGGCGCGGCAGCGTGCCCTCCAACACCTGCAGTGCGAAGGCGACCTGCGTCTCCACCAAGTCGGCGTGTTCCATCGGCAGCAGGCGCACGCCCGATGTGCCCAGCCGATGCGTGTAGCGCGCGCCGCTCACCAGCCGCTCCAGTAGGTTCGTCGCCTCTGTTGCGCCGCGCCGTCGCCACTGGCGCGCGTAGGCGTCTACCAGTTGCAGCAACTCGGCGAGGTCGCTCTCTTGCGTGGGCGCGCCCAAGTGCAGGATGAGCCGTCGGGCGACTTGGGGCAAACTGGCAGGCAGCCCCTGACGCCACTCGTGCAACCGCTGGAGCAGGCGGTGCAGATTGGGGTCTTCCGCGCGCGTCAAGGCAGCGTCCAGCCACGAGCGGGCAGACTGGTGCCGATGCAGCCTGTGCAACGGGCGCAGCGTCGCGTAGTCCAGCCGATGCGCAGGATGCTCCAGCCAGTGCAGCCAGTCCGCGCCGATGCCGACGCCTATCAGCAGGCGGATGCCGTCCATCAGCCAGCGGACGCGCCATGACCGCTCCAGCGGCAGCCCGACCTCGCCCTGCAGGGGGATCTCGTAGCGGGCGAAGATGACCGCCAGCGTCTCGGCGAGCGCGTCGGGCTGGCGCACCAGCAACGCGATCTCGTCGAGCGCAACGCCCGCCCGCTGCAGCTTCAGAATCTCGCGGGCGACGGTCTCCACCTCATACAGCGGGTTCGGCGTGTCCAGTATCGTCATCGGCGGGGGCGCAGCGACTGCGACGGGCACAGTTGTATCTTCCAGCGCGATCCCTGCTTGCTGAAGGGATTGAATCAGCCTCGCAGTGGGGCGGTAGGCGTCGGGTTGTTCGTCGTCGTGCAGGGCGACCAGCGCAATCGGCGTGCGGGCGTCCAAGATGCGCAGCGCGGCGATGTCCATCACGCTCAGCTCCGTGAAGCCCGCCATCACCAGCGGCGGCGCACAGGAGGGCAGCGCGTCCAACAGCGCCTGCCACCCCCGTATCGGCTCCATTAGCCCTGCATCGGTCAGCGTAGCGTGCCACTCGCGCCAGAGGCGCGCCAGCTCGCGCGTCTTGCGCGTCCATTCCTCGCGCAGCGCGTCGTCGTCCAGTTCGTCAAGCGCGGTGTGCTGCTGCTGCACGGTGTCCGCGCCCTGCTCCAGCAGGTCAGGGGTCAAGCCGTCCATGCTCCAGCGGCAGAGGCTGTGCGCCAGCGCGCTGTGGAATCGGGGCGAGAGGCGCACCTTCCCGAAGTAGCTCTCTGGGGTCAGCGCGCGCTCGCACACTTCGCCAAGCAGGGCGACCATCTCTGGGGAGGGCTGCACAATCGGCGCGACACCTGTCAGCCCGCGCAGAAAAGCGTACCAGTCGTAGGTCTCGCATGCGCCTGCCATCACACGCGCCGCGCCTGCAGGCAGAACCGTCGTGGCTTCGCTGCCCAGCGCGCGTTTGGCTGTCTCTATCCCCTCGCGATACGATGCGCACACAAAGACCCTCATGGCGTGGAAACTTGATTGTACCTTGTCTATACAGCGTCATCCGCCGCCGCGCACGACGGCAGTTGACGCGCCCCTGCTTGCGGTTCTCCCCACTTCGCGGGGAGAACCCACATACGGGGGCAATTGTGAACCCTGACAACGCAGTTGGTAAGTGCTTTTGCAGTGAATATTCTACAGGTGCAACCATGCGCACAGGGGGCAACCACATAGGGTTGCCCCTACACAACGGCGTCTTTGTAGGGGCAGACCTATGTGTCTGCCCCGATTCGCATGTTGAAATCATATTGCGAAGGCACTTATTAGCCAATCTCGAAGGCTTCGATGAGTGTGTTATCCACGCGGTAGGCTTCCACGCGCAGCGCGCCGCGCACAGGCACGCGCACTTTGAGGTAGCAGTAGGTCTTCTCGCGCTTGGCGGTCCACGGCGTCGGTTCAGGCGCGAGGTCGTACAGCGAGACGCCGCCGCCCCCGCAGGTCACATAGACCACGCCCGCGCCCTGTTTGTAGCGATTGCCTTGCTTGACCACCGCCTTGCCCCCGCGCATCGGGTACATCCGCTCGTACACATGGTCGTGCCCGTGAATCACCAAGTCCACGCGGTAGCGGTCAAACAGCGGCTGGAATCGGCGAATCATGCCCTCGTTGTTGCCGCGCCGTTGGGTGGAGCCGTACAGCGGGTGGTGCGCGAACACAATCAGCCAGCGCACATTGCGGTCGCGACGGGCGTTCTGCAGCGCGCGCTCCAGCCACTGGTACTGCGCTTCACTGTCGCGCTCGTTGCTGTTGAACGCCACGAACCGCGCGTTGCTGAGCGTGAAGTCGTAGTATTGCCCCTTGTTGGGCATCGCGAAGCGCGTCTCGGCGGCGATGTAGCCGATGCGCTGCTCGCCGATGCGCTCGTTCTCGTGGTTGCCGAAGGAGACCATCACGGGCACGCGCGCTGCCAACGCCTCCAACTGCTCCAGATAGGTGTCCCAGATGGGCTGGCGTCCGTTCGCATACGAGAGGTCGCCCGCGATGAAGTGGAAGGTCGGGTTCAGCGCCGCCACATTGCGCGAGTTTTGTATGCTGAAGCGCGTTGTGCCGTGGTCGGCGAAGGCGGTGAAGGTGAAGTCGTGCAGTCCCTGCTGCGGCGTGCGGAACGCATGCGCCCGCGAGTAGCCGCCCTGCGCGCTGCCCACACGGTAGTAGTAGCGTTGTCCAGGTTTGAGGTCGCTCATCATCGCGCGGTAGATGACGCCCGTCTCATAGGGATAGCTCACCCGCTCGGCGGGCGCGCGCCGACCCAGCGCGGGCGTCTCGCCAAACTCGACAACGGGGCTGTCCACAGGCTGCTGCGTCTGCCAAGTGATGCTCATCTGCGTATGCACATCCGCGCCGAACGCTAACCGCAACTGCTTCGGTTCCGTAGCCATAGCATGCATACCCCTTCGCGCCCCCACACAGGACTCCTGCCGCGCCTACGCCTCTTGGAACGCCTTGCTGATTGCCCATCCCAGTGGAGCAACACACCTCAGTCCGATTCTAATAGCTCTTGTAGCTGCGCCCAATCCCCTCGCTCCACATCGAATTCTGCCAACCCCTCACGATGCGCTGCACGCAATAACCGCCTATCGGCGCTCACAAACACTATCGGATTGCCACCCAACTCCGCTCTCCAACTCAACGCTGCCTGCAAGTGCACCGCATCCGCTGCCGTCAAACTATGTCGCGCCACCAGCTCCACTACACCCGCCCAGTCTGCTTCTCCCAGATTCAGTAATCGCACTAACTGCCTATCCGCTGCTAATTGCCGCACCAAACGCGCTAACGCTGCTCTTCCCAGCTCACGCCGATTTGCCAGCCGATGCAGCACCGCAACGACCTCTGCCAAGCCCAGCCAAGCACTGCCTATCAGCTGCCCTGATTGAGCTTGGGCATACTCCAGAAGTGCGTGCAGAACTGCGGAACCTGTCTCGGCAACATAGCGCTTGACCCACGCGCTTGACTCCAGATAGACCGCTTGGTTCATTTCTGACGCATGGCTTGGATGAGACGGCTCGCTCGCTTGGGGGCGAGGGCTTGGGCAGCTTGCTGCGACGCCTCTTCAAGGGAAGGAAGCGGTTCAGTGGCAGTCAGTTGCCAGAGGGCGTAGAGACGCTCAAAGAGCGCATCCGTTGGACAGAGGCGCACCTCCACTTCCACCTGCGTGCCGTCGGGCAGGTGGGGGTCTGCTTCCAACTCAATCATGCGTCCCCGAACAATACCGCGCAGGCTCATCGCTATTCACCCAAATCGGAGTATACCCACGCCGCAATCTGTACAGTTCGCCGAATGCGGCGACAGGGCTGTCCACTTCGCAGTCGCGCAGGGGACTCCTGCCGCGCCTACGCCTCTTGGAACGCCTTGCTGAGCGTCAGTTTCCACACGCCGTAGGTCGCCACCAGCGTTATCAGAAACAGCAGCCACGCCATCGCGCACGCATGCCCAAAGCGGAAAAACTCGAAGGCGTTCTGGAACAGATACAAGGCGTAAAACAGCGTGCTGTTTTCGGGACCGCCGCGCGTGGCGATAAAGGTCTGCGTGAAATATTGGAACGCGCCAATCACGCCAATAATCAGCATATACTGTATCACGGGCGCAATCTGCGGCAGGGTCACATGGCGCACCAGTTGCCAGCCGCGTGCGCCGTCGATGCGCGCCGCCTCATATAGATGCACGGGTACGCCCTGCAACGCCGCCAAGTAAATCACCATCACCCCGCCGATTGCCCACAAGTCCATCACAATAAAGCCCCACTTGGCGGTCGCGGGGTCGGTGAACCAGTTGAGGGCGGGCAGCCCCAGCCGATTCAGCCCTGCGTTTAGGGGCGCGGCTAAGCCGTTCTGCGGGTTCAGCACCCACACCCACAAAAACGCCGTCGCCACCGCAGGCACGACCGACGGCAGGTAAAACAGCGCACGGTACACCGCCTGCCCCCGCAACGGTAGGTTCAGCAGCAACGCCAGCCCAATCCCCACCACGATACTGAGCGGTACGCCGATCATAATAAACAGCGTGTTGCCGACGGACTTCCAGAAGTAGTCGCGGTCGGCGAGCAGGCTGGCGTAGTTTTGCAGCCCCACCCAGCGCGGCGCGCCCAGCACATTGAAGTCCGTGAAACTGAAGTAGAGCGTCGCCAAGATGGGGTACAGCGTGAACAGCAGAAACCCCGCCAGCCACGGCAGGATGAACAGATGCCCATACAGCGTGCGTTGCTGTTCGCGATTCACGGGGGGGAGATTCTCGATAGGCTCGGTTCCCCCTGCTGACGGGGGAACCGAACTTGAGAAGCACCGAGATTTAGCAGCCTTGTCCGAAGTTGAACAGCACGGTCAACAGATCCGCATCGTCCACGACGCCGTCCTGGTTGACATCCTGAAATACGCAGCAGCCTGTGACTCCAAAGGCGAAAAGCACCGCCAGCAAGTCGGCGTCATCGATGCAGCCGCTGCCGTCCACATCGCCGTTGGACGGCGCGAGCCACGGGACGCCCCAGAACCCGCCAATGTTGGAGTACGGACCGCCCAGCAGCTCGCCCGCGATGTCCGCCTCGTACTCGCCCACAGAGACGCCTGTCTCGTAGACGCCGCCCGAAGCGAAAGTCGAGCCGCCTACATTGAATGTCCACCAGCTGTTGTCGTACTGCCCGCCTTGTTGGGCATAGGCTTGCGCGCCACAGAAAAGCGCCGCCATCACGCACCAAAGTTTCAGCCTTGTCATCATAGAACACCTCCTGGTTGGTTCAGTGAGCAGGGCACAGCGCCCCGCTCACCCTAAGGGATTGCCTATTTCTCCCCACGCAAGCCAACGGAGCGCTCCATAGGTTGCCCGTACAGTTCGGGGTGCAAGTATGTGCCGCGCTCCTCGTCGGGCTTGGGCACTTCGTCTTGATACCCGCGGTAGCGCATGTACGGGTCGTTGCGGATGGCTTCTACGCGCCACGAAACGCGCTTGCCAGGAACGCCGCCTGCTATCTTGAAGCGGTTCTCCTGAATTTCGACTGCTACATGCAGGTTCGGCATCGGAGCGCCCACAGGGGTCAGCGTGTAGCGTGGATCGCGAGCAATCGCCTCGAAGTAATGGGGCAGCTGCACCCACGCTTCACCCGCCGCGTCCAGCACCACAGTTCCGCTGTAGTAGACATGGGGCTCGGCAGACTCGGGGCAGTGGTGAATCAAGTAATAGTTTTCAGGGTCGAGGGGATGGTCAACAAGGAAATTTTTGGCGGCTGCACGAAGGGTTGCAAGCACCCGAACATCGCCGTCTCCTTCGCAGTTGAGCACCCAGCCACGAGCAGAGTTCCAGACTTCTAAGTCCTCATTTGCCTGATTGGCAATCTGACGAGCTCTAATCTGCCATACACGATTAGCAGCATCCCCTGTCGGATTTACGAACTCGAGCCGAGCGTAGTCCTCTGGGTCATTTATCTCTGCCAGTTTTAGGTGAGGGCGGGAACCACTATTGTAGGATATATTTATCCTACCCCTGACATCCAGTTTCACTCCCGTGAAGGGGACGGAGGTACCAATTCCCACCGTACCATCAAAATAAATGGTACCAGATGGACCTTGCCTCCAAAACTGGTCTCGCAGGTCGTCCCCAGGTGCCCACGCGCTGCCGTCCCACTTCAGCACTTGCCCCGTGCTGGGCGCTGTGGTGGCAACGGCACGCCCCTGAAGGCGCGCCACCGTCGGGTTGGGGTACGAGCCGCTCAGGTCGCCGCCTGCTGCACCGCCTGGCGACACTCCCGAAATCGTCACATTACTTGCGGAGGTAATCCGTCCCTGCGCGTCCACGGTGAACACGCCCACCTGGGTTGCGGAGCCGTAAGTTCCCGCCGTCACACCTGTGGTGGAGAGTTTCGCACTTGTGACTGCGCCGTCGGCGAGCATTCCTGTGGTGACGCCGGCGCTAGCAATCGAGAAGGTCGTGCCCGACAGGGACAGCCCTGCGCCTGCTGCGTAGGTCGTGTCGTTGTCATTCGCCAGCGCCCACTGGCTACCGTTCCACTTGAGAATCTGACCCGCCGAAGTGCCGCTAATCAGGCGCAGCGGGTCGCTGGAAGTTCCCGCACCCGTGAGCGGGTTCTGCGCGGTTATGCCTGTCAGGAAGCTGGGCGCGCCCGTGATTTTACTCCACGACACGCTGACAATCTTCGGGTCGGTGACCGCGCCGTCGGCGAGCATCCCAGTTGTGATGCCGCCTGAAGCGATAGAGAAGGTCGTACCTGAGAGCGACAGCCCAGCCCCTGCCGAGTAGGTGGTGTCGTTATCGGTTGCGAGCGCCCACTGGGTACCGTTCCACTTGAGAATCTGACCCGCCGAAGTGCCGTTGATCAGGCGCAACGGGTTACCAGAAGTGCCTGCGCCTGTGAGCGGGTTCTGCGCAACAACACCTGTCAGGAAGTTGGGCGCGCCCGTGATTTTACTCCACGACACGCTGACAATCTTCGGGTCGGTGACCGCGCCGTCGGCAATCTTCGAGTTGGTCACTGCATTGTCAGCAAGCATCCCTGTCGTGACCCCGCCGCTGGCAATCGAGAAGGTCGTGCCCGACAGCGAGAGACCTGCGCCTGCCGCGTAGGTCGTGTCGTTGTCAGGCGCAGGCGTCCACGCGCTGCCGCTCCACTTCAGCACTTGTCCCGTGTTGGGGGCAGTGGTGGCAACAGCACGCCCCTGAAGACGCGCTACTGTCGGATTGGGATACGAGCCGCTCAGGTCGCCCCCCGCCGCGCCGCCCGGCGACACCCCCGAAATCGTCACATTACTTGCGGAGGTAATCCGTCCCTGCGCGTCCACGGTGAACACGCCCACCTGCGTTGCGGAGCCGTAAGTGCCCGCCGTCACACCTGTGGTGGAGAGTTTCGCACTTGTGACCGCGCCGTCGGCGAGCATTCCTGTAGTAACGCCACCAGTAGCGATGGAGAAAGTCGTACCTGACAGGGATAGCCCTGCGCCCGCTGAGTAGGTCGTGTCGTTGTCGTTCGCTAGCGCCCACTGGCTACCGTTCCACTTGAGAATCTGACCCGCCGAAGTGCCGTTGATGAGGCGCAGCGGATTACCAGATGTGCCTGTGCCTGTGAGCGGGCTGGCAATCGTGAAGCCTGTGACGCCGCTCCACGGGACGCTGAACGCCTGATGCGCCAGCGGCACAGGAGTCAGTTGCACACGCGGGGACAGCGTTGTGTAGCTCCCCGTGCTGTTGCCAGGTCGGATTGCAATCTCCAGCCAGCGCTGACCGCCAGTCCACACATTCCCGAAGTCCAGAACCACCGTGTAGAAGCCCTGACGCACCTGCTTATCGTCGGCAATAACAGTGGTTCCCACCTGATTGGTACCAGTCGCACTATCGAAGAGACGGAATCGGAAGTCGAACTCACCATTCGCGGGGAGACCATTCACACGGAGAAAGCCCTGATAGGTAAAGGGCTGTTGAGCCAACGCGGACACAGTCAGAATCGTCAACGCGCTCACAGTAAGCGCGAAACGCATGAGCGTTACCAGATACCTTTGATGCTGCTTGTGCATGTTAGAACCTCCTCTTATAGTGTGTCTCGCTTTTTGCCGCGAGCATCTTTATTATACATCGGAATCCCCCAAATGTCAAGGGGTTACCCAGCGAATTGCGGGGAATTCGTGGGGAATTTCGGGGGTTCTGCTCTTACGGGAACATCTGAAGTCGCAAGGGGGCGCATGCGATTGTTCAGAACCAAATGCCCCGCCGTGCCGTGCGCCGTTGGGGTCGCGAACCCCAGGTTCCTTTTTGGGAGGTCTGACCCGCTTCGCGATTCGTTGCCTGCGCAACGCTGCCACTCAGCTAAGCCATCACTCCCTGCCAAGTTAGGCGACGGTTCGATCCACCGCGGGCGTCACGCACACGGCAGGATACATGATTATACCCGACGAGGGGTATAATTTCGCTATGCCGCACGCGCCCATCGTTGCAGGAGAGCCAATCGCGCCCGATACCGAACTGCACTTTTCCGAGCATTTCGCCTGCCCCGACTGCGGGGTGAGTTTAGGCGAGTTGGAGCCGCGCAACTTCTCGTTCAACAGCCCCTACGGCGCATGCCCCGAATGCACAGGGCTGGGCACAAAGACCGAGTTCGACCCCGACCTGATTGCGCCCGACCGCAGCCTCTCGATTCGGCAGGGCGCGCTGCGCCCGTTTGTCAAGCGCGACGGCGAGATGACCGACTGGCGGATGGCGATGCTCGAAGGCGTCGCCAAGCGGCTGGGCTTCACGCTCGACACGCCCCTGCAAGACCTCGCGCCCGAACAGTTCCACGCCCTGATGTTCGGCGCGGACGGCAATGTGACGGTCGCCTTCCGCAACCGCTGGGGACGCACCCGCTACATCGACACGGAGTTCGAAGGCGTCATCAACATCCTGAAGCGCCGCTACGAGGAGACCGAGAGCGAATACATCAAGCAGGAGTTGGAGCAATACATGGCGACGCGCCCGTGCCCCGCGTGCGGGGGCAAGCGTCTCAAGCCAGAAAGCCTCGCCGTGACGGTGGGGGGCAAGACCATCGCGGAGGTCGCGGCGATGAGCATCGAGGCGGCGGCGCGCTGGTTCGCCGACCTGGAGGCGCAACTCACGCCCCGCGAGCGCACAATCGCCGAACGCATCCTCAAGGAGGTGCGCGCGCGGCTGAACTTCCTGCTCGATGTCGGGCTGGGCTACCTGACGCTGGATCGCGCGGCGACCACGCTGTCGGGCGGCGAGGCGCAGCGCATCCGACTCGCCACGCAAATCGGGTCGGGGCTGATGGGCGTGCTGTATGTGCTGGACGAGCCGAGCATTGGACTGCACCAGCGCGACAACCAGAAACTTATCCGCACGCTGCAACGCCTACGCGACTTGGGCAACACGGTGCTGGTGGTGGAACACGATGAAGAGACCATCCGCGCCGCCGACTATGTGATTGACCTCGGACCAGGCGCGGGCGAACACGGCGGCGAGGTGGTCGTCGCGGGCACGGTCGAGGATGTGATGCGCTGCCCCGATAGCCTCACAGGGCAGTACCTGTCGGGCAAGCGGCGAATCGAAGTCCCCGCGATGCGCCGCCCACCTCGCCCCGACCGCTGGCTGACCCTCCGTGGCGCACGCGCGAACAACCTCAAGAATATCACCGTGCGCATCCCGCTGGGGCTGTTCGTGTGCGTTACGGGCGTGTCGGGGTCGGGCAAAAGCACGCTGATTCAGGAGACCCTCTATCCCCGCCTGATGTACCATGTGTACGGTACACGGCGCGTGTGGGGCGAACACGACGCCATCGAAGGGCTGGAGCATGTCGACAAGGTCATCGACATCGACCAGTCGCCGATTGGACGCACGCCGCGCAGCAATCCTGCCACCTACACGGGGGTGTTTGACCCCATCCGCGAGTTGTTCGCAAGCACACCCGAAGCGCGGGCGCGCGGCTACGCGCCTGGCAGGTTCAGCTTCAATGTCAAAGGCGGACGCTGCGAAGCCTGCCGCGGCGACGGCATGATTAAAATCGAAATGCAGTTCCTGCCTGATGTCTATGTGCCGTGCGAGGTGTGCAAGGGGCAGCGCTACAACCGCGAGACGCTGGAGGTCAAGTTCAAGGACAAGACCATCGCCGATGTGCTGAACATGACCGTCGAGGAGGCGTTGGCGTTTTTCGCGCCGTTCCCCGCGATTGCCCGCAAACTGCAGACGCTGTACGATGTCGGGCTGGACTATATCCGTTTGGGTCAGCCCGCGCCGACGCTTTCGGGTGGCGAGGCGCAGCGCGTCAAACTCGCCACCGAACTCAGCAAGCGCGCCACAGGCAACACGATTTACATCCTCGACGAGCCGACCACAGGCTTGCACTTCGAGGATGTGCGCAAACTGCTTGGCGTGCTGCATCGTCTTGTGGACGCGGGCAATACGGTCATCGTGATTGAGCATAACCTCGATGTCATCAAGACGGCGGACTGGATTATCGACTTGGGTCCCGAAGGGGGCGATGCGGGCGGCTGGGTGGTCGCCGAAGGCGCGCCCGAAGCGGTCGCCCAGTGCGAACGCAGTTATACGGGGCAGTTCCTGAAGGCGGTTTTGGGCTAAAGGCGGCGTTGTTTATATCCCTCACCCCCTTCCCCTTCTCCAGCGAGGCTGGAGAGGGGGATTATGGAGTGCGGAAGCGCAGCTTCCGCCCACGCTGAAGCTAACGCTTTAGCACTCCAAACAGGTCAGCACGCGACTCCCCTCTCCCACAGCGTGGGAGAGGGGCTGGGGGTGAGGGCGAAAAAGCGACCGACCTTGCAAAGGCACGATTCTATCACAAGGATGGGTATAATCCCCTTGCCATGGCGACGCAGACCGCAACCGCCAAACCCAAACGCACCAAGCGGCAGACGGAACCCACACCGCTGCCCGAACACATCCAAGCGTCGCTGGAACAACTCCAACAACTCAAACTACCCCCAGGAGACGGAGACCGAATGGAATCGGATTGGCATGTCGTGAGCATCTCACTCCTCGACGAACTCGTCCGCAACCACCTCGGCGAACCCAACCACTACTTCTGCGGCGGCAATATGTTCATCTACTACAGCCTCCAACAAGCCAAAGAGATCGAGGAGTATGTGGAAGCCGAAACCCCAAAACGCAAGCCGCGTTTCAAGGGTCCCGACTTTTTCCTTGTGAAGGGTGTGGACGGCACCAAGCCGCGCGACAGTTGGGTGGTGTGGAACGAGGACGGTCGGTATCCCGACTTAGTGGTGGAGTTTATTTCCAGTTCCACACGCCAGAAGGATGTGGAGCGGAATGTGGGGTTTTATGCGCAGGTGTTTCGCGTGCCTGAGTATTTTTGGTTTGATCGGCGTAGTGGGGAGTTGGTGGGGTATCGTTTGACTGCGGATGGTTATGTGCGGATAGAGCCTGATGCGCGCGGTTGGTTGTGGAGTGAGGTGTTGGGTGCGTATGTGGGTGTGTGGCGTGGGTTGTATCGTGGTCGTGTGTGGTCGTGGTTGCGGTTGTGGGACGGTGAGGGGCAGTTGGTGTTGACGCGGGAGGAGCGCGAGGCGCGGGAGCGCGCGCGTGCGGAACACGCCGAGGCGCGCGCCGAGCAGGAACGCGCCGAGCGTGAACGCCTACAAGCCGAACTGGAACAGTTGCGTGAGCGGCTGCGCCAGCAGGGCGTCATCGAGGGCGATTAGCGCGTGCTGGGTTCGCGGCTGTCCACAATCGCGGCGCGCGCGGCGTCGACGCCGTTCCCAAGCAGCGATTCGGGCGGCGTGTAGGGCACGATTCGCGACACACCGCCCGTCATCGACACCCCAAGCCACTGGCGCGCCACAGCGGTTGTGATGGGATTGTGCGTGACGATAAGTATTTGCGACTGCTCTGCCATCTGTTGCAGGTAGTCAGCGAAGCGTTGCACATTCCGCCCATCCAGCGCGGCGTCCACCTCGTCCAGCACCATCAGCGGGCTGGGCTTGACCGTGCTGAAGGCGAACAGCAGCGCGATTGCCGTCAGCGCGCGCTCGCCCCCCGACAGCAGTTCCAGCCGCTGGCGTCGCTTGCCGGGCGGTTGCGCCTCAATCAGCACGCCTGCCGACAGCGGGTCGCTCGCGTCGGTCAAAATCAGCTCCGCCTGCCCACCTTCGAACAGTTGCTGGAAGCGTGTCTGGAACGCTGTGCGCACCGCCTCGAAGGTCTGCAGGAATTGCTCGCGGGCGTGCGCGTCGATTTCGCGCAGTTGCTGCAGCAGCCGTTCGCAGGTCTGCTCGAGGTCGCTGCGCTGGCGTTCGAGGTGTTCGAATCGTTCGCTGAGGCGTGCGTACTCGTCGGCGGCGGCGAGGTTCACTTCGCCCATCTCGGCGAGGGCGCGGCGCAGGCGTTCCAGTTCCGCGCGGGCGACAGGCGGCTTGTCGGGCAGGGGGGCGTCGTCGGCGTCGGGCAGCGGTTCGTCGGGCGCGAGTTGCCGCCAGCGCTCCGCGAGTTCCATCAGGCGCGCCTCCGCGCGGGCGTGCTGCAGGTCGAGGGCGCGCTCGCGCTCGGCGAGTTGGTTCAGCTCGGCGCGTAGGGCGCGGACGCGGTCGTTGACGGCGAAACTCTGCTCCAGCAGGCGTTGGCGTTCAGCGCGGCGGGCGTCCAGTTCCGCCTGCGCGTGCTGAATCTGTGCGCGGACGCGCTCCAGATCGGCGTCCACAGCCGCGCGCTGGGTCGCAATCTGCGCCTGCTCCTGCTGCAGGGCGTTCAGCCTGTCGGCGCGGCTGTGTTGGCGTTGGCGCAGCTCGTTCAGGGCGCGCGTCTCCGCTTCCTGCTGGCGGTGCAGTTCGCGCTGGCGGTGTTGCAGGTGCTGCAGGCGGGCGCGTCCGTCGGCGAGGGCGCGCATGCGGGCGTCCAGCGCGCGCTGGAGTTGCTCCTGCTCGGCTTCCAGCGCGGCAAGGTCGGTCGCGGGTTGCGCTTGTAGCGTCGCCTGCAGCATGGCGAGTTGCGCTTGGGCGCGTTGCAGCAGCGTCTCGTGGTGCTGGATTTCGCGCCGTTTCTGCTGGAGGTCGCTCTCGAGGCGGGCGCGCTGCTGGCTCGCCTCGCGGAGTTGGCGGCGCAGGCTCGCCAGCGTCTGTTGCCGTTCGGCGTGCTGGGCGCGGTGGGCGTCCAGCGCGGTTTCCGCTTGATGGAGGCGCGCCTCCGCCTGCAGCAGGTCGGCGCGGGCGCGCTCCAGCTCCGCCTTGAGGCTCAGCAGGCTGTTGCGCTCGTTGGCATACGCGCCGCCTGTGATTGCGCCGCTGAGTTGCACGACCGCGCCGTCCAGCGCAGCGATTCGCGAGAACGCGCTCGCCGCGCGCTCCCGACGCAGTTGGCGCACGAGGCGCGTTGCCGTCTCCAGCGCGTCCACCACCAGCACGCGCCCCAGTAGGTGGCGCACGGCGGGCTCGAAGCGCGGGTCGTACCGCACGAGGTCGGCGGCGACGCCCAGCACGCCCGCCTCACGCAGGATAGCGTCGCGCGGCGGGTCGGTGGGTCGCACCAAGTCCAGCGGCAGGAAGGTGAGTCGCCCCGCGCGTTGGGTGCGTAGCCACTCCACAGCCGCGCGCGCCTCCGCTTCGGTCGGGGTGAGGATGTCGTTCACTGCGCCGCCGAGTGCTGCGCTGATTGCCGCTTGGTACTCGTCGGGGATGGTCAGCGCCGCGCCGACGGGCAGGTACTCGCCCTGCAGGTCGCCGCGTTGCACGGCGTGCAGCAGCGCGCGCACGGCGGGGCTGGCTCCCTCACCCGCCTGCAGGCTCGCGTCCAGCGCGCGCACGCGGGCGCGCAGCGTCTCCACCGTGCGCTGCTCGCGTTGCGCCTCGCGCAGCAACGCCTGCAGCGACCGCTCGCTCGCCTGCTGTTCGGCGTCGAGCGCATCGTGTTGTGCCTGCAGGGTGTTCTCGTGCGCCTGCGCGTCGGTCAGGGCGTGCTGCAGCGCGTCGGCGTCGGCGTGCAGTCTGCGGAGTTGCTCCTGCGCCTGCGCCGCGTCCTGCTGGAGCCGTTCCGCCTGCTGGCGCGCCTGCTCGTGTTCCGCGCGTTGGCGCAGGGCGGCTTGGTAGGCGCGTTCGATGTCGCGCAGGCGCGCCCGCAGTTGCTCCGCTTCGGCTTCGGCGCGTTGCACTTCGGGCGCAAGCGTCGCGGCGTCGGCGTCCACCTGTTGCCGTTCGCGCTCGAGGGCTTCCAGCGCGGCGAGTCGCTCCTGCTCTTGCTGGCGCAGGCTCTCGGCTTCCTCCTGCAGCGTTTGGCGGAGTTCGGCAAGGGCGCGCTCGCGTTCGTCCAGCCGATTGCGTTCGCCCAGCGCGCGCTCTTCGGCGGTCAGTTGGCTCTGCAGCACCGTGCGCAGGGTGTCCATCTCGCTCTCTAACTGGGCGATGTCGCGTCCGTAGGCGTCGGCGTGCGATTCCTGCTCGGCGATGGCTAACTCGGTCTGCACAATCTGCGCGTGCAGGGCGTCGCGTTCGGCGTGCGCCTCGCGGGCGCGCTGGGTCAGCGTGCGGTACTCGTACCGCAGCGACGCGCGCTCCAGTTGGGCGAGTTGGCGTTGCAGTTCGCGGTACACGAGGGCGCGTTCCGCCTCGCGGCGCATGGGTTCGCGCTGGCGCTCCAGTTCGCGCAGCACATCTTCCACGCGCGTTAGGTGCATGCGCGCCGATTCGAGGTCGCGCAGGGCGTCCTTGCGTCGGGCGCGGTACAGGGCGACGCCTGCGACCTCTTCGAGCCAGCGGCGTCGCTCGTCGGGCGGGGCGGTCAGCAGCGCGTCGATGTCGCCCTGCCCGACAATCGCGTAGCCGCCGCGTCCCAGCCCCGTGCCCGCAAACAAATCGGCGACATCGCGCAGGCGGGCAGGCGTGCGGTTAATCCAGCACTCCCACTCGCCCGAACGGTACAGACGGCGCGTGATTTGCACCTCGTCGGCGTCCAGCGGCAGCCAGCGCGTCTCGTTGTTGAACCACAGCGACGCCTCCGCCAGCCCCAGCGGCTTGTGCGCCGCCGAACCGCTAAACAGCACCTCCGTCGGCGTCTGCGCCCGCAGCGTGCGCACATTCGCCTCGCCTAACGCCCACACCAGCGCGTCCACCAAGTTGCTCTTGCCGCAGCCGTTCGGACCGACCACCGCCGTCAGCGACGCGCCGAGTTCAATCTCCACCCGCTGCGCGAAGGTCTTGAACCCGTGCAGGCGGATGCGGGTCAAGGCAAGGCTCATCGGACGCGCTCCCTGCGCCTGTGGATTCGTTCCTCGCTATGCACAAAGGCTGTAAATTCGCAGCATAGGCGACGAATCCTGCCTATCGTACTAATCACCGAGCCAGAGTCCACAAAAAACAGCAGTTGACGACCCCCTCCTTAAGGTTCCCCCTGCCCGCAGGGGGAACCGAACCTGTGCGCGGTTCCCCTCGCGAAGCGGGGGGAACCTGAAGGAGGGGGGGGGACAATTCATGAACTTTGAACGCGCGATTGGTAAGTGTCTTTGCGATATGATTGCAACATGCGAATCGGGCAGGCACAAGACCTGCCCCTACAAGGTTGGTGTCGCCGCGCCTCCGTAGGGGCAACCCTTGTGGTTGCCCGCTGTGTCGAAAATACAGCGCATGGGCACTTATTAGCCATTGCTCACCCCCGCAGCGCCCCACTCAGGCGCAACTGCAGCAGGCTCACCGCCAGCAGCCCCAGCGCAAGCGTCCACCCCACTGCCGACGCATAGCCCAAATCGCCCGACACATAGCCGTTGATATACAGATACATCACAATCGTCAGCCCCGCCGCATCGGGACCAGGCGAACGACCCAGCATCACCCACGGCAGTTCAAACAGTTGGAACGAGCCAATCGTGCTGATAATCACCACGAAAATCAGCACATGGCGAATGCCAGGCAGCGTCACATGCCAGAACTGTCCCCAACTGTTTGCGCCGTCGAGTTGCGCCGCCTCGTAGAGTTCGCGCTCCACCGTCTGCAGCCCCGCCAGAAAGTAGACCATGTGCATGCCCGCGTACATCCACAGGCTGGTCAGAATCAGCGCGGGCATAATCAGGCTCGGCTCGCTTAGCCAGCGCGTGTCCAGCGGCGCACCCACCGTCGCGTGCAGGAACCGATTCACCAGCCCGTACTGGGGCACAAACAGCACGCTGAACAGCACGCCCACGAACACCTGCCCGACCAAGTTCGGCGAGAAGAACGCCAAGCGGAAAAACTCGCGCCCCTTGACCCAGCGCGAGTTCAGCAGGATTGCCAGCCCCAGCCCCAGCGGAATCTGCAGCGCAAGCGACCAGACGGTGTAGACCACCGTGTTGCGCACCGCCTTCCAGAAGTCGGGGTCGGTCAGCAGGAAGCGGAAGTTCTCCAGCCCCACGAACACCTGATCGCGCGGACCGCTGGTGATGTAGAACGCCAGGATGACGCTTTTGATGAGGGGGTACGCGCCGAACACCAGAAACAGGATCAGGAACGGCGCGACAAACAGGTACGGTGCAAGTCGGTCGCGTCGCGGGGGGCGTCGGCGGCGCGTGTCGGGGCGCGCAGCGGCGCGGTCGGCAAGCGTGTCAGGCGTTTTCATGGAGGTACGGGTTGCGACGCATCTGGCGGCGCACTTCGGCGGCGGCGCGCGCCATCTGCTGGCGCACAAAGCCGTCGAACCCGCGCACGCCGTAGCGGTCATAGTAGCGCACGCAGGCGATCAGCGCCTCGCTGAGTTTCGCCTTCGCCAGCCCGATGTAGGGGCTGGTGTATTGCGGCGGCGTTTCGGGCGCAAGGTTCGCATACAGCCTGCCCAGCGGCTGGTTGCTCCAGAACGGGCGCGGCTCGTCGTAGGCGGGGTGATCCCACAAATCGCGCGCGGGGGGCAGAATGTTCGTGCCCCGAAACTGCTCGGCAAGCGCCTCCTTGTTCAGGTACAGGTGCATGATGAGTTCCCACGCGAGGTCGGGGTCGGCGCAGCGCTTGGTGATGCCAATCATCGTGCCGCCCCAAGTGCTGGTGCGCCGCCCGCCAGGGTAGAACGCGGGCAACGGCATCAGCGCCATCCTGCCCGCCACCTTCGGCACATCCTGCTCGATGCTCTTCGTGCGCCAGTCGGGGGCGACCATAAACAGGTAGTAGCCGTCTTCGAGCGCGCGGGTGAAAATCTGCCCGCCGCCCAGATCGTTGCCGATCCGATGCTTGCCCGCCACCAACGGCGCGTAGTAGCGCATCGTCTCGATCGCAATCTCGTTGTCCAGTGTGCAGTTGCCCTGCGCATCAAAATAGCCCCCGCCGCGCTGGAACAGCATCACCTCCAGCGCCGACAGCCCTTCGGGGGGCAACTCCATCATAAACCGCTTGCCCGGAACCGTGACGCGCCTGCCGACCTCCACGAACTCGTCCCAAGTGCGCAGGCGTTCCACATCGATGCCGAGTTTTTCGACCAAGTCGCGCCGATACGCCAGCATCACGGGATGCACATCGTGCGGGATGCCGAAGATGCGCCCGCGCGTGGTGTAGGGGGCGAACCGCGCTTGCACGATGCGCTCCCACAGCCCCGTCTGATGGATGCGCTCGGTCAGGTCGCGGAAGCCGATGCTCTCCAGCCTGCCGCGAAAGAAGCTGCCCGCCCAGCTGATTTCCACCTCCGCGAGGTCGGGCACATCGAGGTTCGACCAGAACGCCGCCTGCAGGCGCGAGGTGACCGCCTCGCCCGCCACGATTTGGATGTCCACCGACTTGCCCGGATGCTTGCGCAGGAAGTCGGGCAGCATCTTGAGGTAGGCGTCGGCGTGCGGCTTGGCGAAAGTCCACAGGCGCAGGTCGTAGCGGGGCTTGTGGGCGCGCCGCGCGGCGAGGTACGCGCCGCTGGCGACCGCCAGCCCCGCCATCACCGCCGCCGACGCGCCGTAAGGGAACCGCGCCATAACACCCTGTTAATCTACGCGCCCGCGCCGATTCCTGCTTTTGGAAACGGGTAGAATCCCGCTATGACGCCGCTTGACTACCTGAAGCAGCAACTCGGCGCGCCGCCGTGCGAGGACGCGCTGACCGCCTACCAGCAGTGGTGGGCGACCGCGGGGCGCGCACTGTCGGAGACCATCGATCGCTGGGGCACGCCGACCCTGCGCCAACACGACCGCTACGGACAGCACGTCGACGAGATTCTCCTGCCCGCAGGCTACACCGAACTGGTGCAGGAAGGCTACAAACATGGCGTCGTGTGGCGCGTGATCGAGCAGCAGGATTGGGTAGCCAGTTTCGCGCTGGGCTACCTCACGGCGTACTACGACCCAGGGCTGTATTGCCCGCACACGGTGAGTCTCTCGACTGCTGTGCCGCTGCTGAAGTACGGGACGCCTGCGCTGCAGGAACGCTACCTGACGCCGATGTTGCGTCGGGACGGCGCAGCGTGGCAGGGCGCGACTTGGATGACCGAGGTCGGCGGCGGGTCAGACCTCGGCGCGAATGTGCAGACGGTCGCTGTGCCCGACGGCGACGCTTACCGCCTCACGGGCGCGAAATACTTCTGCAGCAATGTGCGGGCGGAGTTGGCGGTGGTCGCGGCGCGTCCGCAGGGCGCGCCCAGCGGCGTGCGCGGGCTGGCGCTGTTCCTTGTGCCCCGCTACCGCGAGGACGGCAGCCTGAACTTCACCATCCGCCGCATCAAAGACAAAATCGGCACGCGCGCGGTCATCACAGGCGAAGTTGACCTGCACGAGAGCGTCGGCTACCTGCTGGGCAGCGCGGAGGCGGGCGTCTACCTGATTCTGGAGGTGCTGAACATCTCGCGCGTGGCAAACAGCGTCGGCAGCGTCGCGCTGATTCAGCGTGCGCTGGACGAGGCGGAGTCGTTCGCGCGGGGGCGCATCGTGTTCGGCAAGCCGCTGGCGGAGCAGCCGCTGATGCGCACGCAACTTGCCCGCTGGCGCGACACGCTTGAGTGCGCGTTCGCCCTCGCGTGGGAGCCTGTGCGCCTGCTTGCCGAAGTGTGGGCGCAGACGCCGCCCTACAGCCCGCGCTATCACCTGTTCCGCCTGCTGACCCACCTCGCGAAATACTGGACGGCGGAGCAGGCGGTGCAAGCCGCCAAGTGGTGCATGGAGGCGCACGGCGGCGCGGGCGTGCTGGAAGAGTACGGCGTCGAACGGCTGCTGCGCGAGGCGATGGTGCTGCCCATCTGGGAGGGCGGCAGCCACCGCCAGATGCTCGACGCGCTGGAGGCAATCCAACGGCGCAACGCGGGCGCCCTGCTGCTGGAACACCTCGCGCCGTATGCTGACCCCGACGAACTCGGCGCGTGGCGGGAACGCCTCGACGCCTACCTGCAGCAGCCGCCCGACGCGCAGGAAGCCTATCTGGAGACGCTTATCCCGCCGCTGGCGGAGTGGGTCGCCCGCACGCTGCGCAGGCGCGCCGTGTAAGGTATAATCGGCGCACCTATGGCGCACAACTACCGAGACACACTCCACCTACCGAAGGACGAGCAGACCATCCCGATGCGGGCGAACCTGCCCGAACAGGAGCCGCGCTGGCAAGCCTTCTGGCGCGAGATCGACCTGTACGGCAAGATGCTCGCCAAGCCCGCGCCCAACGGCGACTTTATTTTGCACGACGGACCGCCCTACTCCAACGGCGACATCCACATCGGGCACGCGCTCAACAAGACGCTCAAGGACATCGTGGTGCGCTCCTACTGCATGCGCGGCTACCGCACGCCCTATGTGCCTGGCTGGGACAATCACGGCATGCCCATCGAGAACGCCGTGAGCAAGGAGTTCCTCGCGCGGGGCGAGAAGCCCGACAAGGCGACCCTGCGCCGCGCCTGCCGCGACTACGCCCAGCACTTCGTGCAGGTGCAACGCGAGCAGTTCGAGCGCTTAGGGCTGGTCGGCGAGTGGGATAACCCCTACCTCACGATGGACTATGCGTTCGAGGCGGGGATTGTGCGCATCTTCGGCGAGTTGGTGCAGCGCGGCTACATCTATCGCGGGCTGCGCCCCACGCTCTGGTGCCCCACTTGCCAGACCGCGCTCGCCGACGCCGAGGTGGAGTACGCACCGAAGGTCTCCGACTCGATCTATGTGGCGTTCCCCGTCGTCAAGCCGCCTGCGGACGCCCCTGCGACGGAGAACCTGCGCATCCTGATTTGGACGACCACACCGTGGACGATTCCTGCGAACCTCGCGCTGGCGGTGCATCCCGAACTGGAGTACGCCTATGTGCAGGCGGACGGCGCGGTGTACCTGCTGGCGCATCGGCTGGTCGCCCCGACGATGGAGGTGTTCGGCGTTCGCGACTACACCGTGCTGGGCACGACGACGGGCGCGCACCTGGAAGGCGCGGTCGCCCGCCACCCGATTTTCGAGCGCGAGTCGCCCGTCGTGCTGGCGGACTATGTGTCGGCGGACGAGGGCACGGGCGTGGTGCATACTGCGCCAGGGCACGGCGCGGAGGACTTCGCGACGGGCAAAAAGTATGGGCTGCCCATACTGTGCCCTGTGGACGCCGCAGGCGTGTTCACCGACGAGGCGGGCGAGTTCCGCGGGCTGCCCATTACGCCCGACGGCAACCGCGCCGTCATCGAACGGCTGAAATCCGTTGGCGCGCTGCTGCACGACGAGCCGTACCACCACAACTACCCGCACTGCTGGCGGTGCGACACCCCGCTGATCTTCCGCGCCACCGTGCAGTGGTTTATGAGCATCGACCACGCGGGGCATCGCGAACGCGCCCTCGAAGCCATTCGCGGCGTGCGCTGGATTCCCCCCGAAGGCGAGGCGCGCATCACCGCGATGGTGCAGAACCGCCCCGACTGGACACTGAGCCGTCAGCGGGCGTGGGGTGTCGGCATCCCCGCCTTCTACTGTGAGGCGTGCGGCGAGGCGATCCTGCAGCCCGATCTGATTAAGCGCGTGGCACAAATCATCGAGCGCGAAGGCTCCGATGTGTGGTTCACGCACCCCGCCGACTACTTCCTGCCCGACGGCTTCGCGTGTCCCAAGTGTGGCGCAACCACCTTCCGCAAGGAGACCGATGTGCTGGATGTGTGGTTCGATTCGGGCAGCACGCATCGGCTGGTGCTGGAGACGCGCCCGAACCTGCGCTGGCCCGCCGACCTCTACTTGGAAGGCTCTGACCAGCATCGCGGGTGGTTCAACTCCAGCCTGATGATTGCTATCGGCACGCGCGACGCCGCGCCCTACCGCACAGTGCTGACGCACGGCTTCGTGCTGGACGGCGAAGGGCGCAAGATGAGCAAAAGCGAGGGCAATGTCGTCAGCCCGCTGGAGGTCATCCAGAAGATGGGCGCGGATGTGTTGCGCCTGTGGGTCGCCTCGTGCGAATACTTCGAGGATGTGCGCCTCTCGGACGAGATTCTCAAGTATGTCGCCGACGCCTACCGCCAGATTCGCAACACGCTGCGCTTTATGATTGGCAACCTCGCCGATTTTGACCCCGCGCGCGACGCCGTGCCTTATGAGCAACTCAACGACCTTGACCGCTGGATGCTGGCGCGCCTGCAGGCGTACCTGCGCTACGCCTTGAACGCCTACGAATCGTTTGAGTACCACCGCTTCTACCACGAGACGCGGCGGTTCTGCAATGTGGAGTTGAGCGCGTTTTATCTGGATGTCATCAAAGACCGCCTGTACGCGGAGGCGCGGGGTTCAGCGGCGCGGCGCGGGGCGCAGACCGTGCTGTACGAGTTGGCGAGCGCGCTGGTGCGCCTGCTCGCGCCGATTATCCCGCACACAGCCGAGGAGGTCTGGCAGCGGCTGCCCGTGCCCGACAAGCCCGTCAGCGTCCACTTGGCGGACTTCCCGACCGTGCGCGACGAGTGGCGCGACGACGCACTGCTACAGCGCTGGGAGCAGATCCTGGAGGCGCGCGAGGCGGTCAACCGCGCCGTCGAGGAGGCGAAAAACGCGAAGCGTATCCCCAACCCGATGAGCGCGCAGGTGGTCGTGCATGCGCCCCAGCCGCTGTATGCGATTCTGAGCGTGTATCCGACGCCGCCCGCACCCGACAACCTGCTTGCGCGGGTGTTCGGCGTCTCGCAGGCGCAGGTCGTCCCCACCGACGGCGACCTGCAGGTGGAGGTCAGCCCCGCCTCTGGGCGAAAGTGCGCCCGCTGCTGGCTCGTGCTGCCCGATGTGGACGCCGAAACGGAACTGTGTCATCGGTGCAAGGCGGTGCTGGGCATGTAATACCACCTCGCGGCGCCTCTCCGCTTCGTGAGTGTATTATGGAGTGCGGAAGCGCAGCTTCCGCCCAACGCTGAAGCTGACGCTTCAGCACTCCAAAGAAAACTGGTATAACAAAAGCCCTCCCCCACCACACAGCAGGAGAGGGCTTGGGGATACAGGCGACTGGAAACTACGCCGCTTCGATGTTGAACTGGCTCAGAATGTTACGCACTTGGGTAATGAACTCGAACGGCGTCGCGTTCGGGTTCCAAATCACATAGCCCGACGCGCCCGTCTCGCGTTGCCACTGGGTCGCTTGGGAAGCGTACTGGTTCGGAATAATCAGGAAGAACGGGGTTCGCGTGTTCGACGAGGTTATCTGGTTCACGAAGGTCTGCGCGTTGAAGTTGTCCACTTGTCCTGTCGGGGTCGCCCAGAACACGAATACGGCGCTCCAGTTGCCCGTCTGGAACTCGTTCACCGTGCGGGTCGTGTCGGGTACGGTGCACACATACCAGTTGGTGGGCGTCGTGGCGTCAAAGGAGCGCGTCAGCTCCGTACCGCCCGTTGCAAAGAACACTCGACTCATCATTCAGTCCTCCTTCAGTGTGTGTTTGGTTCCGCGCGCGAACCTACGAAAATTATCGGCATGGGAGCGCGAAATCTTTAGGGGGGTCAGCCAGAAACCCTTGCGAAGAGGCGATTCGAAGCCGTTCACGCTGCCCTGCACGGTTGGGGTACACTTTGGGGCGATATGGACGGCGTCGAGAAACTGATTATTGTCGGGTCGGGACCTGCGGGCTACACGGCGGCGATTTACGCCGCGCGCGCGAGTTTGCAACCGCTGCTGTTTGCGGGCATCCAGCCTGGCGGGCAGCTGATGATTACAACCGATGTGGAGAACTACCCCGGCTTCCCCGACGGCGTTCAGGGACCCGAACTGATGGAGCTGTTCCGCAAGCAGGCGGAGCGGTTCGACACGCGCATCCTGTACGAGACGATTACGCAAGTGGACTTCAGCGGGCATCCGTTCCGCCTGTGGAGCGACGCGGGCAAGGAGTACCGCGCACAGGCAGTGATTGTCTCGACGGGCGCGTCCGCCAAGTGGCTGGGACTGGAGAGCGAGGCGAAACTACAGGGCAGGGGCGTGTCGGCGTGCGCCACCTGCGACGGGTTCTTTTTCAGGGGCAAGCGCGTGATTGTGGTCGGCGGGGGCGACACCGCGATGGAAGAGGCGACCTACCTGACCAACCACTGCGAGCGGGTCTATGTGGTACACCGCCGCGACGAGCTGCGCGCCTCCAAAATCATGCAAGCGCGCGCCTTCCGCAACCCCAAGATTGAATTCATCTGGAACACTGTTGTGCGCGACATCTACGATGTGAACGCGGGCAAGGTCACGGGCGTGCGCCTGCACAACCTCAAAACCGACGAGGAGTACGACTTCCCGATTGACGGCGTGTTCATCGCGATTGGGCACACGCCGAACACCCAAATCTTTCAGGGCGTCTTGGAGATGGACGAGCAGGGGTACATCATCACCCGCAACGGCACATACACCAGCGTGGAGGGCGTTTTTGCCTGCGGCGATGTGATGGACAAGGTGTATCGGCAGGCGGTCACGGCGGCGGGCACGGGCTGTATGGCAGCGCTGGACGCCGAACGCTGGCTGGCAGCAAAGTTTCACTGAGCCAAAGCCTTACCGCATGAGCGCCAAACAAAGCGACAGGCTGAAAAACACCGCCGTCAACAGCAGTGAAACCGCTACAAGGTCTACTATAATCGCCATACGGGTAGGCGTGTGGCGCGTGTGATAGAGGATACGGTAGACAAGGCTATTCTCGTGTATGAAAGCCGTCCAGCCGACCAAGAAGGCACACATAAGAAGCAGTTGCCCCAACGCGCTCAGGGCGCTTTGCCAGTTCAATCCGTCCCTCGCAAATGGGAAGTAACCTGCGCAAAGGAGCATCGCCAGCATTAGGAGAAAGGCAACGGCGATCCCAAGCACTGCGAGTAGGAGTTTCCACCCCGCGCAACGCCCTTCACTGCAGGGCGCGGGAGCAGGGGTATCCTTCGCCCGCCGCATGCACTGTGTTGTCTGAGACTCCTCTGGGATTGCTTCTGGTACCGTCGCGTTCGCTGCGGTTCTCTTGAAAAAGTATTCAAAGGTTTCGCTAAGTGCGCGCAAGCAGATTCGTAGCAGCGCCGCGCCCCACAACAGAGCCGCCGTGAGGGGCGTAATCGGCGTGATAGATTCCAAGAGCAGCAGCCCGACTCCGATGAGTACCGATTTCCCTACCGCCCATAGCAGCGCCGCAGCAATCATCACCTTGAAAACCGCAGAGGCGTCAGGCTCCGACTGCACCCAATGCTTCAGTTTGATGGTGAAAAATGTCACTGACCACCCCACCCCCATGTAAAGATACACACTGTAGACCAACAGCAACGCTTTGAACAACCCGTTGGTGAGCAGTGGACTGTTGGGCAACAGCCATTCACGGATTGCGCTCCAGACGCCCGCCGTGAAAAGCACGATTCCGGGCAGGCTGCAGGCAATCGGCATCGCCGCCCACCAGTAGCGCAGCGCACGGCTCTCGTAGCGCGCCGAGTCCAACGGATAGGTACTCATCCCGTTCTCCCCTGCACAGGTAATTATACAACATTCGTCGCGTGCGTCCGCGTGTGTCTGCGCGCCAACACCCAGTAAAGCGCAACCCCAATCGCGATTACCGTTGCAGCCACCAGATGCCCGTAGGTGAACGCGCCGAGCATCAGCGCGGAGGTCGCCCCCGCGCGGAAAAACTCGTTGATGAAACGGTACAGCCCGTGCAGCACGAGAAACAGCGCGAACAGTTGCCCTTCGAACCGTCGGCGCGGCTCCAGCCACGATAGCCCCGCGAAAATCAGCAGGTTCATCCCCGTCGCGTAAAGTTGCGTCGGGTGAACGGGGTGCGTGTGTCCGGGAAACAGCACGCCCCATGGCAGGTCGGTTGGCGCGCCGTAGCAGCAGCCCGCTGCGAAGCAGCCGATGCGTGCAATCCCGTAGCCCAGCGCGAGCGACGGCGCCGCCAGATCGCCCAACTGCCAAATCGGGACGCGCCGCGCCCGAATCAGGTAAATCGCCGTTGCAATCGCCAGCCCGAAGCCCCCAAAGTAGGACATCCCGCCCTCCCACACGCGCAGCACACTCAGCGGGTCAGGCGCGTACTGCGACCAGTTGGTCAGCACGAACGCCACACGCCCACCCACGATTCCCGTCAGGACGCTCCAGAAGGCGACATCGAGCGCGTCGTCGGGTGAGACCCCATAGCGTGGTGCGCGGCGCAGTCCCCACCACACCGCCAGCCAGATGCCCACCACCCACATGAACCCGTAGGTGTAGAGCGTCAGCCCGCCGATTCGCACCAGTTCGGGCATCATCGCGGCGGCTCCTCGGAAGCGCCCGCAGCGGTCGGTGTCTCAGGCGCACGCGCACTCGCAAACTGCAGCGCCATCAGTCCCAACAGCGAGCAGGTAATCGCCATATCCGCCACATTGAACACAGGCCAGATTGTGAAATCGAACATGTCCACCACATAGCCCATTCGCAGGCGATCCACGAAGTTCCCCAGCGCGCCACCCAGCAGGAGACCCGTCAGCAACTGCACGCCGCGCGGCGGCTTGTGCCGACACTGATACCACACCAGCCCGCCCGCCACGCACAGCGTCAGCGGGATGGTCAGCCAGCCGCGCCCCTCCAATAGCCCGAACGCAATCCCCGTGTTGTGCGTCAGCGTCAGATAGAAATACGGGGGCAGCACAGGCACAGACTGATCCAGCATCAGACTGCGAGTCGCCCACCACTTGACCACCTGGTCAACCAGAAACACCAATACCGCTGCGCGCCAGAACATCATGCGTAAGGATACCCGTTTTCGCCCCCTGTGCAGGTATACTTTTCCCGATGGCGGCACGAATCGGCGTCTTGACCGTCGAACTATATATTGGCGGTTGTCGCTCGCTGAAGGAGAAGCGACAGGTCGTGCAGAGCCTGATCGCGCGCCTGCGCAACGACTTCAACCTGTCGGTCGCCGAAGTCGACCACCACGACCTCCATCAGCGGGCGTGCTTGGCGATGGCGTGCGTCGGCAATCAGACCGATTTCGTCAATCGCGTGCTGGACTCCGTGCTGCAACGCTTGGAGACCGAAGGGCGTATTATGCTCTTGGAGAGCCATTTGGAGCTCTTGTGAACACACGGCGAGGCGCGTATCCGCAAGGACGCGGACGCAAAAGACACCCGCCTACAGAAGGAGGACGCCAATGGGCGGACGCATGGAACGATTGGAATCGCTCCTGACTGCAGAGATCAGTCAGGTGCTGTTGAGAGACCTTGCAGGACAGGACTTGGGCTTGGCGACGATTACGGGCGTGAAGGTCGCCCGCGATCTCTCGCAGGCGACGGTCTATGTGAGCGTGCTGGGCGACGAACGCCGACGCGCTCAAACCCTGGAACGGCTGCAGCATTCCGCAGGCTACATCAAGGGTCTTCTGGGCAAGCGGTTGCACCTGAAGCGCATTCCGCGACTGATCTTCGTGGACGACCCGTCGCTGCGCGACGCTGACCGCATCAATCGCCTGCTCAAGGATGGCTAAGCCGACGATTGCCTGGATGCCCGTGCGCTACATCCGACCCATCCTGCAGGGGCAGATGACCCTGTGGGACTGGCTGCGCCAGGCGCCCGCGTTTGGCGTTCAGGCGGTGGAGATTTACCACGCTTTTCTCAGCGACGCGATGCTGCCCGCGCTCAAGGCGGAGTTGAACGCGCTTGGGCTGCGCGTGAGCCAAATCACCTGCGCACCCGACTTCACGCACCCCGACCCCGCCGTGCGCCGCGCGGAACTGGACGCGATGCGCCAACGGGTGGACTGGGCGGCGGAACTCGGCGCGAACGCCGTGCGCACCACTGCTGGCATGCTCCACGACGGCATTGAACCCGACGACGCCGCCCGCTACGCCGCCGAGTGCATGGTCGCGCTGGCGGAGTACGCTGTCCCCCGCGGCGTCTACCCCTGCTACGAGAACCACTACAAAGACCGCCTGTGGACGCGCGAGGACTTCTCGTTCCAGACCGAGCGGTTCCTGCAGGTGTTCGAACGCATCGAGCCGACGCCTGTGCGCGTGAACTTCGATTTCGCCAACCCGCTGATGACGGGCGCCGACCCCGTCGCGTTGCTGCAGCGCGTGGCGCACAAGGTTCACCATGTGCATGCGGGCGATCGCTTGCCTGGCGAGTATCAGCACAGCGTGCTGGGCGAGGGAGCGGTTCCGTTCGAACCGCTGCTGCGCATACTCAAGGAACGCGGCTACGCAGGGTATCTCAGCATCGAGGACGGGCAGGCGCAGGGCGACGAAGGTTTCCGCAGGTCGCTGGCGTTCCTGCAGGCGCAAGTAGATAAGGTTTGGCAGGCGCTGTAGGATTCCGCGCGTCGCTGCAGAACCGTATCGCCCATGAGAAGACGCCGCGCAACGGAACGCATGGACTACGATAGCCCGTGGAAGGAGTTCATTACGGTCTTCTTCCGCGACCTGATTCGCCTGCTCTTGCCCGAACTCCATAGGATGATTGACTGGAGCCGAGAGCCTCAGTTCCTCGACACCGAACTGCGTCGCATCTCGCCGCGTAGCGAAACAGGCAGATTGCATGTAGACCGCCTCGTGCGCGTGTGGCTCACGAATGGCGCGACCTACTGCATCCATATCCTGATTGAAGCGCAGTCCCAGTTTGTGGTTGATTTGGGCAAGCGCGTGTTCACCTACTTTGCGCGCGGATGGCTGGAGCTGAACACAGACATTGTGTGCATCGTGATATTGGCGGATAAGAACCCCAACTGGGAGCCGCGTCGCTACACGCGCGATTTGCCAGGCACGCGGTTGGAGTTCGAGTACCACACCGTGAAGCTGCTCAAGATGGATGTTGCGCAGCTGGAAGCCCAAGCGAAGGAGCGGAATGCCGCCGCGCTGATGCTCTTGGCGTTCCGCCGATCGATGGAGACCGAACAGGATGTCGATGCGCGTCTCGATGCACGAAAACAGCTCACGCGCCTGCTGTGGGAATATGGGTATAATGAAGATGACAAGGCGCAAATCCTGCGCCTGATGGAGTGGGTACTGATGCTGCCAGAGACATATGAACAGCAGCTCGAGGAGTTTATCGAGCAGTATAAGCGCGAGCGCGGGACGACCTTCGTGTCCCGCATAGAGCGGCGGGCAATCGAGCGCGGCTTGCTCCAAGGGATTGAACAGGGTACCCAGCAGGGTATTCAGCAGGGCATCCAGCAGGGTATCCAGCAGGGCATTCAGCAGGGTATCCAGCAGGGCATTCAGCAGGGCATTCAGCAGGGTATCCAGCAGGGTATCCAGCAGGGTATCCAGCAGGGTATCCAGCAGGGTATCCAGCAGGGTATCCAGCAGGGTATCCAGCAAGGGCGCGTTGAATCGCTGAAGTGGGCGATTGTGCGCGTGCTCACGAGCCGGTTTGGTGAGGCAGCGGAGCGTGCGCGTGCGCTCGTGGAGCAGTTATCAACCCCAGAAACGCTGGAACTGCTTCACGATGTCGCCTTGAGTGCGCCAGACCTTGAAGCGTTTATCGAGCAGGTGCGCGCCTACTTGCCGCCCCAAAGTTAGCCCTACGCCCCGTCGGTAATCAGGCGCAACTTGCTTAGCCACTCCTGCATCGGTTCGAGCAGGTTGTACGCCGTGAAGTCCAGATGCACGGGCGTGATCGACACATAGCCGTGTGCAACGGCGTACACATCGGTGCCGGGCTGGTCGCGCTCTTCCACAAGGCTGCCGCTGAGCCAGTAGTAGGGGCGTCCTGCAGGGTCGACGCGCGACTCGATACGGTCAGCGTACTGGCGCTTGCCCAGCGCGGTGATTTGGTAGCCGCGAATCTCGTGAATGGGCAGGTTCGGCACATTCACATTCAGGAAGGTGTGCGGGGGCAGGGGGTGTTCCTGCAACAGGCGGGCGATATTCAGCGCGGCGAGCGCGGCGGTCTCGTAGTGCATCGGGGGTAGCTCGCTCTGGAACGGCTCGTTGGTCGCCTCCGCGCGCGCCAGCGGTAGCACCTCCTCCGCCGCCAGCGACACGGCGAAGGCGTTGATGCCGTGAATTGCGCCCTCAATCGCGGCGGCAATCGTGCCCGAATAGGTCAAGTCCCAGCCCAAGTTCGGTCCCGCGTTGATGCCCGACACCACGAGATCGACGCGATGGTTCAACACAGCGTGCGCGCCCAGCGTCACGCAGTCGGTCGGCGTGCCGTTGGTGGCGTAGGCGACGCTGCCGTCGGGCAGGTGGATGCGGTGCAGGCGCAGCGGTTTGTGCAGCGTAATCGAGTGCCCCGTCGCGCTGCGCGGGCGGTCGGGCGCAACGATAAACACTTCGCCGAGAGGTTCCAGACGCTTCGCCAGCGTCCGAATCCCCTCGGCGTAGACTCCGTCGTCGTTGGTGACCAGGATTCGCATCACTCCGCGCCCTCGCCGACCAGTTTGTCGGGGATGATGCCCAACCACTTCTTCAGGCGGTAGATGGTCGTATCGCGGTTCAGTTCGGCAATCGCGCGGGTGAGCGGAATGCCCTTCGGGCAGACCTTGACGCAGTTTTGGGCGTTGCCGCATCCTGTGATGCCCTCAGGTCCCGACAGCACCTCCAATCGCTCGTTGGCTAAGGTCGCCCCTGCGTAGTGCAAGTTGAACAGGCGCGCCTGCGCAATCGGCGCGGGGCCGATAAACGCCGAATGCTCGCCGTACTGCGGGCACGCCTCCATGCAGCAGCCGCAGGTCATGCAGCGCGCGAACGCATAACGCAACTCGCGCGTCGCGTCGTCCACGCGCGGTCCCGGACCCAAGTCGTGGTAGCCGTCCATCGGCACCCACGCCTGCACCTTTTTGAGCGCCTCGAACATCCGCGAGCGATCCACAATCAGGTCGCGCACAACGGGGAACTTGCTCATCGGCTCCAGAGTCACCTCGAGAGTATCCCCCTTGTGCACGCCCACCTGATCAACCAGTGCGGCGCACGATTGCTGTACCATGCCGTTGACCACCATCGTGCAGGTACCGCACACCTGCTCCAAGCACGCCGCTTCCCACGCAGGGGGCGAGACAGGCTGCCCATTGCTGTCCACAGGGTTGCGCTGAATCTCCATCAAGCAGGAGATGACATTCATGTTGGGTCGGTAGGGCAGCGTGAACTCTTGCCAATACGGCTTCTGGTTCGGACCGTCCTGCCGACGGATTTTGAGACGGATGTTTCGGACAGAGCCGTTGCCGTTTTTCATAGCGTGTCGCCTCCGAAGATATTATACCTGCAACGGCGGCTCTATGTGCAGTCAGAACTGGAACTGCCACTGTCCCCAGAACGGCGCGGCACTTAGCCCGATAACGCCTGCAATCGCGCCCCCAACGCAGCACAGCCCCAACACGGATAGCACGACGGAGATGATACCCAAGATGTAGCCCGCGACTGCCATTCCGCGTTCGTTGGGGTTGCCTATGCCCGCGTCGATGGCGTTCATGGCGTTTTTGCCGAAGATCCACGCCAAGATGCCCAGTATCAGCGGCAACGGCAAGCAACCAAACCAGACGCCCGCCGTCAGCAGCGTCACCAGCGCGATAATCCCCAATACGAGGCTCGCTACCGCGCTTGTGCCCGTCGTCTGTTGCATACTGTCCCCCTCTGCATGCAGTATACCCTACTTCTCGAAGAAGGCAAGCGCGACCTCGCTGTGCCAGAGTAAGCCCTCTTCGGTGAGGCGGATGATGTCGCCGTCGCGTTCGAGCCAGCCGCGTCGGGCAAGCTCCTCGATGGTGGGCGCGTAGTGGGTGCGGATGGGCAGCCCAAAGCGGGTCTCCAGCGCGGCGAGGTCTACCCCCGTGCGCACGCGCAGCCCCAGCATCAGCGTCTCGGCGACGGCGTCCCAGCCCGTGAGTCGCTCCCACTCCAGCTCCAGCGGCTCGCCCGCCTGCACGCGGCGGATATACTCGCGCGGGTGCTTGATATTCGTCCACCGCCTGCCGTCCATGGAGGACACTGCGCCAGGTCCGAAGCCCAGATACGGCTCGTTGCGCCAGTAGATGAGGTTATGCTGGCACTCATAGCCTGGCAGCGCGTAGTTGGAGATTTCGTACTGTTGGTAGCCTGCCTGCGTCGTGCGCTGTTGTGCGAGGCGGTACATGGCGACCTGCGTCTCGTCGTCGGGCAGGCGCAGCTTGCCCTTCTGGTACAGGTGATAGAAGCGCGTGTTCGGCTCCAGCATCAGCGCGTACAGCGACAGGTGTTCGGGCTGCAGGGCGATGGCTTGCTGTAGGCTCGCCTTCCAGCGTTCCAGCGTCTGCTGTGGCAGCGCGAAGATGAGGTCTAAGTTCAGGTTCGCGAAGCCCGCTGACCGCGCCCACGCCACGCCCTGCACGACCTCTTCGGGCGTGTGGATGCGCTCCATGCGCCGCAGCTCGTCGGGGTGGAACGACTGCACGCCGAAACTGAGTCGGTTGAAGCCCGCCTGCCGCAGCGTGCGCAGCTGTTCCAGCGAGACGCTGCCAGGGTTCGCCTCACAGGTGATTTCGGCGTCCGACGGGATGGCGAATCGCCGCGTGAGGTGTTCTAGAATGCCCGCCAGCGTCGCGCCGTCCAGGTAGGTGGGCGTGCCGCCGCCGAAAAAGACCGTGTCGAAGCGCGCGCCTGCGTAGGGCGACTGTTCGATCTCGCGGTGGAGTGCCTCTACGAACGGCGCGACCAGCGCATCCAGCCCCGCGTAGCTATTGAAGTCGCAGTAGCCGCACTTGCGATGACAGAACGGGATGTGGATGTAGATGCCTTGCATAGCCGTCGCCTGTGCCTACAGGATACCCTGCCAAGCTCTGAACCTATGCCCTGGCGTGTTGTCCCTAAGGGCGCGTTGGGCTACTCGTTCTCTATGCTTGCTTCGGCGGCGATGGATTGCCACTTTTCCAGCGGTACGCGGTAGCGCACGATGCCCTGAATTGGGGTAGGCGTCAACGACTTTGCAGGGTTCTGGATGCACTGCAGGCGTGGCTGGCGCGCGGCGTCTATGACCACATAGAGCCAATACTCGTCGCCAAGCCGTTGCGCCATCGTCCACTCGTTGGGCGTTAGCACGAGGTCGCCCGTGTGGGCGCGCGCCTTGACCTCGATGTAGCGCACGCTGCCGTCGGGCGCCTCGGAGCGGATGTCATAGCCGCGATTCTCGGCGGACACATCGACGGGGGTGCGCCCTTGCTGACGCTCGTACTCCATCGCAACCTGCATGCCGATGGCTTCGATCGTGGCGTCGGCGTGCATCGGGAGGTCGCCCGACGGCGCGGGAACCACTCGCGCCACGCTGAGCAAGCGCGGCGGCATGCGCCGAATCGTGCGTTCGCGCTCGATTTGCGCCTCTAACGCTTGTTTGCGTTCCTCCGCTTCCTCTTTGCGGCGGCGTACATTCGCCACTTCGGGCGCGGGTATCAAGCGTTGTTCGTACTCCAGCAGACGCGCGTTCAACTCCCCGATACGACGGTTAAGCGAGGCGACGCCATACCTGCGCTTAATCTCCGCCAGTTGCTCGCGATGCGCCCGCAGCTCTTGCTCTAACGGCTCTAAGAGATGCTGCATGAGGTAGGCGCGAATGACGATTTCATCGGGTGGTTGCGTCTGATACGGCGGCGACTCGAGTGGCTGCAAATCCCACAGGATGGACGGGTTGACGCTTTGAGGCGCGCCGTCGTGCGGGCAGAAAATCGCTGCCAGCCGCTGTGCAGCGACTTGGTCGTTGCCGTCGCGCAGCTCCACCATGTAGAAGTAGAGCCAGCCGTCGCGCTTGCCGTCGGGGTCGACGAAAGTCGCGCCCTGCGCCAACGCGGTCTTGCTCTGCTCCAGCAGTTGCTCGACGATTGCCTCCAGCAGGGGGTGTCCGGGCGCGATGAACTCCGCGCCTTGCTCGCGAGCCACTGCCTTGTGGAAGGTGATGCGTCGGTAGCTGGATTGCACCTCGCCGTAGGCGCGCTTGAACGCTGCGGATTGGCGGCGCAGCTCGTAGGGCACATCGAGGCTCCACAGCGGGGCGGGGGTGCGGCGCAGTGGGATGTTCAGACGCAGGCACGCCCGCTCGAAAAACTGCTCCACATATTCGGGCACAAGCCGCTGCTCGCGCGCGCGACGCTCCTCCCCCAGAACCGCCTGCATGTCGATATGGCGCGTGGCTAACGCCTCCTGCGTGGCTTCGCGCACACGCTTGATAAGCTCCTCATCGGGGGTCGCGGCAATCTGACTGACGATCTCGTGCCAGCGGGTGGGGTTCGTAATAGCCTCCACAATCAACTCGCGCAGGCTCTTCTCCAGCAGGTCGCCAATGACATCGAACACGCGGTCGGTGCCCATCTGCTCTTGGATTTTCTGCAGTTTCTCGAACAGGATTGCCAGCACCTCGCCCTCGCGGGTGTCTTCAGCGACAAGATTGTAGATATGCACCTCACGGCTCTGCCCGTAGCGGTGGATGCGTCCCATGCGCTGTTCCAAGCGGTTCGGGTTCCACGGGATGTCGTAGTTGACCATCAAGGAGCAGAACTGCAGGTTGATGCCTTCGCCGCCCGCTTCGGTGGAGACCATCACTTGCGTTTCGTGGCGGAACTCGTGTTCGGCGCGGATGCGCGCGTCCAAGTTCATCCCGCCGTGCAGCTCGGTGACAGCGTAGCCCCACTTGCGCAGCTGCTTGACCAGGTAGTCCAGCGTGTCGCGCGATTCGGTGAACACGAGTAGCTTTTCGCGCGTGCCGCGCAGGTTAAGTTCGTCCAGCACCGCGCGGAGTTCGTTCAGTTTCGTCTCGATTTCGTGTTTCTCTGCCTGACGCGCCAGTTGCGCCAGTTCCTGGAGCGTGTCGATTTCGCGCTTCAGTTCGGCTTGCGTGGCGGCGTTGGTGAGCTTCTCCAGCAGTTCGTCTTCCAGCTGCACGCGCTCTTGCTCTTCCAACTCTTCCAGTTCGTCTTCGTCGAGGAGCAGCACGCCCTGTCCCTGCTCGGTGAATCGCGCGCCCAGCTCCAGAAATTTTTGCAGGCGATCGCGGCGTCGCTCCAGCGATTTGCGCGCGGCGTAGATGCTGGAGGCGAAGCGTCGTTGCAGCAAAATCAGCGCGAAGGCGACATTGCGCTTCTCGCCCTGCATGGCGCGCCCGTATTCCTGCTCCACATACTCGGTGAGGCGATTGTAGAGCCGCTTCTCGTCGTCGCTAAGTTGAAAAGTGCGCGTGTAGACATGGCGTGGCGGGAAGAGCGGTCGCCCGTTGAAGTCCTTCAAATCTTCCTTGAGACGGCGCAAGAACAGCGGGTTGTCCTGCTGCTGAATCGACTGGTTGAGCATCTCCACGGTGCCGAAAAAGCCGGGGCGCAGCAGATCCAGAAAGAGCCGAAAGTTTTCGGGGTCGCCGCGATGGGGCGTCGCCGTCAGGAACAGGAGCCCGTGTGTCTGCAGCGAGAGCCGCTCGCCCAGCCGATAGCGCGCCGTCTTATTCGTCTTGGAGCCGTACTGGTACGCCGCCATCTTGTGCGCCTCGTCCACGATTACCAGGTCCCAGTGCACTTCTTGCAGCGTCTCCAGCACATCGTCCCGCTTGGCGAAATCGAGCGAGGTAATCACCTGCGCTTGTTCCTCCCACACATTGCGCCCCCAGTGGGTGTCCAGCACGCCCCGATCAATGATGACGAACGGCTCGCCGAACTTCTCCTTCATCTCCCGCTGCCACTGGTACTTCAGGTGTCCAGGCACGACCAGCAGCGTGCGATGCACGATCCCACGGTACTTCAGCTCCTTGAGCAGCAGCCCCGCCATGATGGTCTTGCCCGCGCCAGGGTCGTCCGCCAACAGGAAGCGCACATCGGGCTGGCGCAGAATGTAGTGGTACACCGCCTCAATCTGGTGGGGCAGCGGGTCGATCTGCGACACATTGACCGCGAGCAAGGGGTCGAACAGGTACGCCGCGCGCAGGCGGTGCGCCTCGATGCCCAGAAAGAACAACTCCGAATCGCCACGAAAGTCGCTCGCCAGCGGCGTAGCAGGGCACAACGCCCGCAGCTCATCCGTTGTGAGGATTTCTTCGTAGTATTGACGCGAGTTGACGCCCACTGCACGCAGTAGCCATATCCCATCCCCCCCGTAAGGCTCCAGTTCGATGACCTTGACGGGTTCAGGGTAGCGACTGGACTCCAGCACTTGCCCCTTGCGTAGCGGCGCGTCCATCGCTTATGCCTTCTCCTCGCGTTCCACTTGACCAAGTTGTCGCGCCGACTCGGACACGCGCATATCGACCAATTGCTTCGGCAGCTCGCCGTCTACCTCGAACTCTATCGTGAAGGTGAAGCTGCGCCCTGACTCGTCGAGGAGGGGCTTGATGACGCTGGAGAAGACTTCGGAGAACTTGTCGGTGGAGAATCGGGCGCGCAGGGCGTAGCGTCGGTAGCGAGGTGCGGGCGTCGACGCGGAGGTGGACGCAGCGGGTGGGGGGAGCAGCTCGACGCCGTTCTCGATAACGCGCTCGGGCTTAGGCGTCGCATCGCCATATGTGGGCGCGGTCGGCTCGGGCGGCTCCGCAGCGGGCGGCGTGTAGTCGGTGCGCACCGTCGCGCCGTATTCGCCCTCGCCAAGCGACACAGGCTCTTTGAAGTAGACGCGCTCGCCGATTTGCACGGCGAACAGCCCTTCCTGCACCCCGCGCTGAACCGCGTCCACCACCACTTGCGGCGTCTCGACCATCGGCAGCGAGGGGTACTTGTAGAAGGCGTCCACCACCTCTGCGAGGGGCTTGGAGGCGTCCGCGCCCACGACTTTGTCGCGCACCAGTTGCGGTGAGACGCGGTCGACCAGCAGCTCTTCCTTGCGCAGGTGGCTCACCACGCGCGAGCTGAGCGTCTCCTGCTTGCCCGCCGTCGGGATACCCAGATTGAACCACTTCACCTCGTTCTCGCGCCACATGGCAAGGTGCCGATACGCGCTCAGCACCAGCTGCGGCAGGGCGCTCCGAATATCGCTGATGCGGGTGATGACCGTCTGCTTATCCTCATCGCTAAGCGATTGCATCAGCTTGCTGTCGCGCTGAATCGCCTCCAGCGCCAGCAGCTGTTTGACGCGACGCTGGAGCTGCTCCAGTTCGTTGGCGTCGGGCGCAAGCACAAAGCAAGTGGCGCGGTAGACGCGCGGCTTGTCGCCTGCACGCGTGAGCAGCTCTTGCACGAACGCCTGCGTCTCGGGCTTGCCGAAGAGATGCTCTGGCGCGAGCACGACGAGCTTTAGCTCCTTCGTGTCGGGGATGTCGCTGGGGTTGTTCGGGAACGCTAACGGCTGCATGGTTTCGCGTCCGAGACGCGCCTCCACCTCTTCGCGGACGCGCTCGGCTAACTCGTGGGCGCGCACCTGCTCCTCTTTCTCCAGCAGGATTTTGTTCAGGTTGGGTGTGAGCCGAAACGCATATAGCCCGCCCTCGGAATGGAGGAACCAGAGCTTCTGGGTGAGCTTGAGCAGCGCGTCGCCAATCACGGCGGGGGACAAGTTCGGGCGAAGGCTTGCCAGGCGCAGTTCAGGCTCCGTGACGCCCACCTGCTCGCCCGCGCTGAACGAGCCGAAAAAGACAGCGGTCGCCAGCCCCGACGCGATGCGCATCGGCGCGTACTCCGCGCCCAGCTGCTGGTCGATCTGCACGGCGTTCGCGCCTGCGCCCGCGATGTCTTGGCTGATGACGCCCGCATACTGGTTGCCGATGTGGCGCATCAACTCCTGTCGAATCGGCGCGTGCTCCAAATTCAGATGCGCGGGCAGGATTAGCGGCGTGTTCACCTGACGCTCGTACATATCGCGCAGCACCGATGCCAGAAACTTCAGCACGCCGCGCGTGCGCTGAAAGGTGGAGTAGGTGCTCCATCGCCGATCGAGCGTGTCGATGACCAGTGGGTGGAACGGGTACGCCAAGCGCATGCGCTCGCGGTAGGCGTGTTGACGCGCCTCTTCGGGCACATCGGCATGCTGGTAGCGTTCGAAGAAGGCGTCCACGATGCGGTTCAGCTCGTTGGGGTCAACCACTTCCTGCATCAGCCGTTGGCGCAGCACGCGGAAGAACTCGTCGCCCTCCACGGGGGTGTAAAGCGCCTGCACGCGCCCGAAAATTTGCTCCAGTTGGTGCAGGGCGCGTTCGCCCGCTTCGCCGTAGGGCGCGCTGCTGGGCAGGGTCGCCACCAGCGCGGCGCGCGGCGCAACGCCCACCGCCTCCGTCAACTGCTGACAGAACACCAGCACCTGGTCCTGAAAATCTTTTGCGCCCACAAGGTAGGGTACCAGCTCGTCCAGCAGAATCAGCGTCGGTTGCTCGCCGAGCATTTGCAGCACGAGGTCGCGTCCGGGCGCGCGGCGGCGGCAGTCATGCTCTTCGACCAGCGGGTAGACGCCGAGTTGCTCGGCGAGCGCGCCCCACGGCGTCTTGCCCTTCAGCGGGTCGGCGTCCTCGCCCACGAAGCATGCGATGCGCACCTCGGACAGCGCGTCCAGCCCCGCACGCTCCAGCGACTGGCGCACCAGCGCGGCGTCCCGATACTGCATCCCGTGCCGAAACAGGTGGTACAGACTTATCAGCGCGTGCGTCTTGCCCCCGCCAAACGGCGTCTGGAGCTGAATCACTGAGTCGCCCACGCCGCTTGCCAGCCGCTTCGCGACCGTCGCCAGCAGGTTCACCAGCCCCTGCGTGGGGTAGGTCTGCTGGAAGAAGTGTGCAGGGTCGCGGTACTCCAGCGGGGCGCGCGCGTACAGCACATCCGTCAAGTTCGCCGCGAAGATCGCCTCGTCCAGCTCGCCGCTCAGGATGTCCTCGCGCAGCTTAATCACATCATACCATGCACGCATGGTTGCCTCCACCTGTCATTTTACCCGATGTGCAAGTAGTCCTTGCAGTACGCGCCGTTCGCGGTCGCCGTCGGGCAGCATCTCCGAAATCGCCTGTGCTGTGAGCCAGAAGGCGGGACGGTCCGCATAGCCCTCGCCAAGCCACTCGTGCAGACGGCTGATTTGGTTCGCCTCCCACAGCGCGGCGGCGAGCTGAATCGCCTCTATCAGCGACTGGCGCCCGCGGGCGCGCAGCGCGTCCCACGCCGCGATGGCTTCCTCTTTCGCCTCGCTGGGTATCTGCATCGCCTCCAGCGAGAGTTGCTCCGTGCGCGGGCGTCCGCGTCCCGTCTTCGCGCCCAGGCGCACGCCCCATGCGCGCTCGTAGTGCGCCAGCACGCGCACGCGCTCCTTGTCCTGCTGCACCACTTCGCCCGCGCCCCACGCCTGCGTCAGCTCCAGCCCGACGCTGGTCGCCAGCTTACGCGCCTCGTCAAACGGAACCTCCGCGCGTCCATACGCCCAGCGATAGAGCAGGTAGAATCGGGTGAGCGCGTCCAGCTCACTCGCCACCGCCTGCTCGTGCAGCACGCGCCGCAGCGCGAACTCGGCGACCACCTGACGCACCTCCTGCAAAAACTCGCCCATCGACACGGGGTCGCCCGACACCTTCTCCACGCGGGCGTAGCGGGTGAAGACCTCCATCCCCGCGCCGATCGCGCTGATGAACATATCCGCGCCGCGCACCCCCGCGTCCCAGAACCGCTGCAGGCGGCGGTCGACAAGCTCGCGCGTCTCGCGGCGCACCTCGCTCCAGTAGCCCATCGCCGCGCCTTGACGCTTGCGACAGACGATGTAGAGGCTGCTCGCCAGCGCGGCGGACTCCTGCGCCAGCAATCGCGCCTGCATCTCGGTGTGGATGGGCCAAGCCATCGTGGTGCGCAGCCCCGCCTCCGTCAGCGCGCCCAGCACCGTCTCCCACGCCTCAGTGGTCTTGTGCGCGAACACAATCACCGCGATGCCGTCGGGCTTCAGCACGCGCCGAATCTCCCGAAACGATTGCAACAGCATCGCTTCGAAGTGCTGTTTCGCGCCCTCGCGCCCATCGAACCGATAGGCATCCGCCACCATCTCTTGCGATTTGGGCGTGAGCGGGGTGGCGAACAGGTCAGGATGCAGATGCCCCACCGTGCGCTTCAGCCACACATAGAAGAAGTCGCTTAGATTCGAGTAGTTCACATTATCGTAATAGGGCGGGTCAGTGATGACGGCGTCGAAGAAGTCGTCCCCCCACGGCAGGTCGGTTGCGGAGCCATGCGTCGTCTCCGCCAATACCCTATCGGAAACTGCCAGTGTAAGGTTTTCAAGCACTTCGTAGATCTGACCAAACATACTGCTGAAGGTTCCTGTCAAAATAGGGGAGAGGGGAACCAGTTCTGCATAGTCCCAAGCCATAGGTAGTGCTTGACGGGCAAAAGTGTTTGGAATAAACTCCCACTGAGGGTGCCAACGGCATAGAGTTGTCTCAAAATCCGTTATCCGTGAGACCACCAACGCCAGGTAGGTCGCCACCGCTTTGGCGAATTCGGGGTCTGCGCCTTGCGCGAGCATCTGCGCGTGCGCCCGCCGCACCAAATCGGCAAAAGTCACCAACGCCAACTGCTGCCGCGCGTTGAACAGGTCGCCAAATGTATACATCGCATAGTGCAGCACTGCCATCTGATTGCCCCCTGTGCGGATAATCCGCTCATCGGGCACAGGTTCCATCCCCCACTCTTCGCGCAGGCGGGCGCAGACGCGCCACAGTTCCTGTTCGGCGGCGCAGTAGGCTTCCATGTCGCGCTCGGTTGCCAGTCGGTAGCGTTTGCCCCTCTGTTGCGGGTGGTGCAGCACCACGGCGACCATGCGCTGTCCCGCCTTGCCCTCTTGGAACAGGCGGCGGGTGGTCTGGTCGTCGATGACGCTCCCGCACAGGGGGCACTCCACATTCGCCCGCGCCACCGTGCCGCGCTCGGGGTCAAAGGGGATCGGCTCGCCGTTTTGCCCCACAATCTCGAACTCCACCCGCTTGTGCGCGTGGTCGGGCACGATGCGCAGCGCGATCTTTTTGTTGTCTTTTTTCGCCAGCCACCAGTTGGCGGTGAGGGGGATTTCCGCGCCGCAGGTGGGGTTCTGACATGGGATCGTGCGCATCCAATAGTAGCCGACGGGGATGGAGCCGTCAGGGTCGGGCGGGTAGAAGCGTTCCAGTTGTTTCCGCGCCTCGCGTAGCACCCAGTCGCCCCACGCCTGCACCGCCAACAGTAGGGGCGAGCGCGTCGGCGCGTCTTCGAGAAGGGGGCTGGGGGTCGAATCGTCGCGCGGCGGCAGGGGCACGCTGGGCGCCGAGTCAGGCGCGCCGAAGCGCGCGGGGTACTCCAGCACGCAACGGTTGAGCAGCACGGCGACGGGGTTGTAGTCCAGCGCGTAGGTCTCGCAGCCCAGTCGCATCGCCTCCAGCGGGATGCTGCCGCCGCCTGCGAAGGGGTCCAGCACGCGCGGGGCGCGCCCGCCGAACGCCTCGCGAATCAGGGCGCGCGCCCGTTGCAGAAGCGAAGTCGAACCGCCGTTCGCTACCGCCTCCCACGAGGCAAGCTGCTCGATCAGTTTCAGGTGTTCGTGGCGTGTGGCGGGGTCGTCGGGCAGCAGGGCTGCCAGGATAGACGCCCGCGATGCCGCCAGAGGCTTGCGCGACCACCAGATGTGCAGCGTGCTGATGTGCCCGTGGCGGATGTTCTTCTCGCGCACCGACTCTTGCGAGACCGTCTGCAGCGGAAAGTCGGTCTCGATTAGGGACGCGCTTTGCCTTTCAGGTTGCGGCTGCGTTGCGTACATAGCATGGGAATTTTCGGCAGGCGGGGCAGGAGTCCTGTAGGGGGAGGCAGTTTACACCAACTGCGCAGGCAAAGTTCACAGTTCCCCCCTCCTTGAGGTTCCCCCTGTTCAGCCGAAGCGTGCGCTCTAAGGAGAGGCTTCACCTTACAGTGCCCATTCCAACTGTACCCCTTGCTCGCGCAGCAAGTTCTGGTACTCCTCCAGCAGGGCGGGCGTCTCGTACACTTGGTGCGGTTCGACGCCGCGCAAGACGCAAAACGCCGCCATCAGCCCCGCCGACTCGCCGATGTTCCACTCCACAGGGTGCAGACGGTAGCAGCCGTTGGTGATGTGCGTCGTGCCGATGTTTTTGCACGCGGGCAGCAGGTTGCGCACGCGCACGGGGATCAGCGCGCCCAGCGGAATCTGGAACGGCAGCGTGGGGATGTCGATGTAGTTGTCGCCGCCTGTGCTGGGGTGCAGGTCAATCCGATAGTGCCCGACGCCGACGCTGTCGGGGAACGGCTCCGCCAGCGTCTCGCGAGGGCGACACTCTGCGCTGACATGCTGTTCCAGAATCGTGAAGCGCGCCTTGATGCGCCGCGATTCGCGCACATAGACCGCCTGCGCAAAGCCGGCGTGCAGCCCCGTCGTGCCGACAATCTCGGGGCACAAGTGCAGTCCCTTGTAGCCGACGCCGCCGTCGGGACGGGGCGCCTCCGTCTGCAGCCAATACAGCAGGCACTCGGACAGTTCCCGCGCCTTGAATGCCTGCTCCCAGTCGATGGCGTGTGTTTCTGCACCTGCGGGCGGGTAGAGGTTGCCGAGGAAGTAATCGTTCTGGGGCCAGTTCACGATGGTCACGGGGCGCGGGGCGCGGTCGGGCGGGTACAGGTCGGGGTTCACAATCTGGCGGTAGCGGAACATCGCGGGCGTGCCGTCCTCGCCGAACAGGCTCAGGCGGCGCGGCTCAAGCGTAATGGGGTTCACATCCGTCCAGCTGAAAAACGGCGCGTGCCAAAACGGGGGCTGGTACGCCCTCCAGAAATCGTAGCCATGCGGCTTGCTGCCCACATAGTCGCCGTCGGGGTCGTAGCCCATCGCGAAGCACCAAGTGAACGCCTGCATGTTGTGCGGCTCGGCTTCGGGTTTGGCGTGTGGCTCGCCCGTGTCGCGTTGCGATTCCGCGCCCGTGACGAACTCCACGCCCGCTATCGGCAGCAGCTCGCCTGTTTCGGTGGCGTCCAAGATGTAGTCCGCCTCCACGAAGTAGTTCGCAGGCTGTTCAGGCAGTTGGAACAGCACGCCGCGGATGCGGTCGCCGTCGGTATCGGCTTCGAGAGGGAACATGCGCCAGATGCCCAGGTTGCCGCGCATCTGGGGGTACGCCAGCATGCCTTCCAGCACATGGAGGGCGACGCGCGGCTCGCAGCACAGCCCGCTGACCCAGCCCCCGCCGGGGTTCAGGTACGGCTCGGCGCGGGCGGCGTCGGTGAGGGGGTAGTAGCGGCGGTAGAAGTCGCGGATGGAGTCGCGCAGGAGTCGGTAGCGGCGCGTGCAGCCTTGCTGTTCGATCCAGCGGTGTTCGTCGGGGGGCACGGCTTGCGCGGTGAGTTGCCCGCCGAGCCACTCGTCGGGGTCTATTGCCAGCAGGGTGGGCACGCCCAGCGACGCGGACGCCATCGCCGCCGCGCACCCGCCCAGCCCGCCGCCGACAACCAGCACGCGCGTCCGCCCCTGAAAATCAGGTTTTCGCATCGCAACGGGAGTATACCTGCCACTTGTTTAGACCAATCGCCGCGCCATAGTTCGCAAAGATAGGTGGGAGTGAAGACCCCCTCCTTCAGGTTCCCCCTGCACGCAGGGGGAACCGAACACGCGCCCTGCCTGGTTCCCCTCGCGAAGCGGGGGGAACCTGCAGGAGGGGGGCAAAATCCGCATTTTCGAACACCCTCACCCTACGCTAAACTGGAGGGCGTCTTTAGCAGACAACAGCATGTCAAGCAGCAGGGCTTGGTCACGCTCCATACACGCGCTCCCGATGACGCAGGATGTGGTTGCGACGGATGTAGTTTCTGTCCTGCTCCAGCACGCGCTTGTCGACGAGGTCTACAGGGCGTCCGAAGATGCGCTCCAGCTCGCGGGTCATCTCCAGCAGGTGCATAAAGCCCCAGTGGGCGTCAGGCTCGAAGTCCACCAGCACATCGATGTCGCTGTCGGGGCGGAAGTCGTCGCGCAGGGCGGAGCCGAATATCGCCAGCTCGCGTATGCGCCAGCGCGTGCAGAACGCCTCTATTGCCTCGCGTGGTACGCTAATCTGCAACGCCATCGTGTTGTCCCCGTGCGCTTCGGGCGCAAGCGAATTATACCCACCCTCTCCACCTTTGCCCTTACTATAGGTTGGCAAGCAAAGTCTTGAATGGCAGGAAGCGCGGGAACGGCGAAGAATTCAAATGATATGCGCATCGGCGTCTTGTCGGACACGCACGACCATCTGGGCTATCTGCGCCGCGCGGTGGACGCGCTCTGCGACCTGCAGGTGGAGCTGGCGCTGCACGCGGGGGACTATGTCGCGCCGTTCGTGGTGAACGAACTGCAGCGGCTGCCGTGTCGGGTGCTGGGGATTTTCGGCAACAACGACGGCGAGCGCGTCGGACTCACGCGCCGACTGAGCGAAATCGGGCAGGTGCAGGTGCAGCCGCTGTTTCTGGAGTTGGAGGGCTGCCGTATCGCGATGGTGCATGAGCCAGAGCCTGTGGAGGCGTTCGCCCGCAGCGGGCTGTACGACCTCGTCATCTACGGGCACACGCATCAGCAGGAGTTGCGCACGGTCGGCGAGTGCCTCGTGCTGAACCCTGGCGAGGTCTGCGGCTGGCTCACGGATAACCCCACCTACGCTGTCATCACGCTGCCTGAACGCACGGTAGAGATTCTTTCGCTACGCTGAGCGGCGCGCGCGTTGCGCTTGCAACAGGTATACTTTCCTGTGTCGATGCGCAAGTCGGTGTCGGCGGGTGGGCAGGTGCAGCCGCGCAAGCGCAAGCGTCGTCGCTGGTGGAAGCGGCTGCTGGCGTACCTCACGCTGCTATTTCTGATACTCCTGCTGGGCGGGATGACCTTCGCAGGGGTGCTGTATTACCAAGTGGCGCAGATGATGCCCTCCGTGAGCGCGATCGAGACCTACCAGCCGCGCGAGGCGAGTTTCATCTACTCGGCGGACGGGGTGCAACTGGCGCGTATCGCCGAAGAGTACCGCGAACCCGCCGCGCTGGAAGAGATTCCCAAGCACCTCATCAACGCCACGATTGCCAAAGAGGATCGCCGCTTCTGGCAGCATAGCGGGGTGGACTGGCGCGGCACGGCGCGCGCCTTGTGGGTGAACCTCACGGAAGGCGACATCCGACAGGGCGGCAGCACGCTGACCCAGCAGTTGGCGCGGAATGTGTTCCTGACGCAGCAGCGCACCTTCGCCCGCAAGATGCAGGAGATTATCTTGGCGCAGGAGATGGAGCGTCGCCTGACCAAAGAGCGCATTCTGGAGCTGTATCTGAATCAGGTCTACTACGGCAACGGCGCGTATGGGGTCAAGGCGGCGGCGCGCGTCTACTTCAACAAGCCGTTGGAGCGGCTCACCTTAGCCGAGTGCGCCCTGCTGGCGTCGCTGCCACAGCGACCGTCGGCGTATGACCCGTTCAGCAACCCCGACGAGGCGATTTTCCAGCGCAACTTGACGCTGAACCTGATGGCGCGCGAGGGCTACATCACGCCCGACCAGCGCGACGCCGCCAAAGCCGAGCCGCTGCGCCTGGCGCGCAGCCGTCCCCAATCACAATTCCGCGCGCCCTACTTCGTGATGGATGTGCTACGCGAACTGGAGCGACTCTACGGGCGCGAACTGCTGCTGCAGGGCAACCTGAAGGTGGCGACCACGCTGCACTGGGAGATGCAACGCGCGGCGGAGGACGCCCTGTTGCGCGGGGTGCAGGCGTTCTCGGCGCAGGGCGTCACGCAGGGCGCGGTCGTGCTGATTGACCTGCGCACAAGCGAGATCCGCGCGCTGGTCGGCGGGGTCAACTTCCGAAAGTCGCAATACAACAACATCACGCAGGGACGACGGCAGCCTGGCTCGGCGTTCAAGCCCATCGTGTACGCGACTGCCTTCGAGCGGGGCAAACTCACGCCGACCTCTGTGCTGTCCGATACGCCGATTAGCCTGCCCAGCGGCGTGCGCGGCAGGTATTGGCGTCCGCAGAACGCCGACGGCAGGTTTCGCGGCAGCGTCAGCGTCACGCGCGCGCTGGCGTCGTCGATTAACATCCCTGCCGTGCGCGCGGCGCAACTGGTCGGCGCGGACACCGTCGCCGAGTTCGCCCGCACGCGCTTCGGCATCGAATCGCCGTTAGACCCCGTGCTGCCGTTGGCGTTGGGCGCGTCGGCGGTCAAGCCGCTCGAACTCGCCAAAGCCTACAGCGTGTTCGCGCTGGGGGGCAACCGCAGCGAGCCGTACATGCTGCGCCGAGTCGTCGATCGCAACGGCGTCACGCTGCTGGAGCAGCAGGGGCTGATTACGCCGAATGTGCTGTCGAAGCAGAGCGCGCAGTGGATGGACGAGATTCTGCGTCAAGCGGTGGTGAACGGCACGGGCAAGGCGGCGGCGCGAATCCCCAACGCGCGGGGCAAGACGGGCACCACCAGCGACTACCGCGATGCGTGGTTCGTCGGCTACACCGACAGGTATCTGGCGGTCGTGTGGGTCGCCAGCGAGTATTACAACCCGCAGACGCAGCGCTGGGAGTATCGCCCGATGCGCCGTGTGTTCGGCGGCACGGTGTGCGCCCGAATCTGGGCGGACATGATGGAGCGCGTGAACGCGATTGACGCGCGTATTCAGGTGCGTCAGCAGCGTCGGGCGACGCCTGCGCCAGAGCCGCCTGCAGCGGAGGTGAGCGAGCCTGCGCCTGCCGATGACGACGGCGATGACGCCCCGCCGCCGATTGCGCCTCCGCCCGACGCGCTGAATCCGCAGGAGCCGCCTGCCGAGTCGCCGAGCGCGCCCACATACCCAACGGAGACGACCGATGCCCCGCCCAGCACGGCGAACGCGCCGAGCGTGCCTGTCGCTGCCGCGCCTGCTCCGCCCCGCGCGTCGGACGCAACGCCCGCCGCGCCCAGCAGCGCGCCGCGCAACGCCAAACCACCCGCTCCCCCACCGCCCCCGCCGTCGCCTGAGTTCGTCACCGTCGCTATCTGCGCCGACACAGGGCTAATTGCCACGGACTATTGCCCCGAAGTCGTGCGCAAACGCTTCGAGAAAGGCAAGGAACCCAAACGCCGCTGCACCAAGCACGGCATCCGCGAGCGATGATCGAGCGTCCGAAACGGTATCTGGGCATTCGTCGTGAGGAGAAGCGCGTCATCACCGCGCGCGAGTGGGGAATGCTTGCGCTGGTCGCCGTCGTGCTGAGCGTGCTGACCGCGCGGCTGTGGTACCTGCAGATTCTGCACGGCGCGGAACTGAGCGCGCGCGCCGAGTTGGTGCGCACGCGCCTGCTGCGCACCCCGCCCCCGCGCGGCTTGATCGTTGACCGCAACCAGCGCGTGCTGGCGACCAATCGCGCCCAGATTGTGATCAGCGTTATCCCCGATATGCTGCGCCGCAATCCTGAGCGCATCCCGCTGGTCGCCCAACGGCTGGGCATTGCGCCCGACGAGTTGCGCGAGTTAGTCCAGAACCCGCGCATCAACCCGTTCACGCCGCTGGTGGTACAGCGCGGCGCGGCGTTCGACCAAGCGGTAGACCTGCTGGAGAGCCAATACAACCTGCCCGAAGTGGAGGTCTCGCTACTGGCGATGCGCCGCTACCCGCACGGCAAACTGTTCGCGCACCTGCTGGGCTATGTCGGGCAGATTTCGCAGGAGGAACTCAAGGCATACAGCGCGCGCGTCCAAGAGGACGCCGCCGACTGGCTGCAGATGCGCCTCTACGACGGGCAGGACTTCGTGGGCAAGAACGGGGTCGAGCGCACCTACGAGGCGCACCTGCACGGCAAACCGGGCGGCGAGCAGGTGGAGGTCACCCCGCTGGGCAGGCGCGTGCGCACCCTGCAGGAGTTCGAACCGACGGCGGGCGACCGCGTCGTGCTGAGCGTTGATCTGCGCCTGCAACAGAAAGCCTACGAACTGCTGCAGGGGCACACAGGCGCGCTGGTGGCGTTAGACCCCCGCACGGGCGAGGTGCTGGCGATGGTCAGCCAGCCGTCGTTTGACCCGAACCTGTTTGTGCCGCGCATCCCCGAATCGGTCTGGCGTCCGCTAATGAACGACCCACGCGCGCCGCTCAACAACCGCGCGATTCAGTCCGCCTACGCGCCGGGCTCGATTTTCAAGCCCATCGTCGCGCTGGAGGGACTCAAGCGCGGGCTGATTACCACGCGCACGAGCGTTACCTGCACAGGCGGCTATCAAGCGGGCGCGCGCACCTTCCGCTGCTGGAGACGGCACGGGCATGTGGACTTCTACGAATCGATCGCGCTCTCGTGTGATGTGTTTTATTATCAACTCGCGCAGCGGCTCGGTCCCGACGCCTTAGCGCAACTCTCGCGGGCGTTCGGGCTGGGGCAGCGCACGGGGATTGACCTGCCGCACGAGCGCAGCGGGCTGGTTCCCGATACGCAGTGGAAGCGCGAGCGGCTCAAGCAGCCGTGGTTCGGCGGCGAGACGCTCAACTACGGCATTGGGCAGGGCTACCTGACCATCACCCCGCTGCAGGGCGCAGTGATGACGATGGGGCTGGCGAATCGCGGCGTGATGTACCGCCCGCACTTGGTGAAGGCGATTCGCAGTCCCGACGGCGCGCAGGCGCAGGTCATCGAGCCTGAGGTGATTCACCGCTACGAGGCGTCGCCCCAGCACTGGGACGCCGTGATCGAGGGCATGGTGCGCGTCGTAGAGGGCGGCACAGGAGGCGCGGCGCGTGTGCCCGGCGTGCGCGTTGCGGGCAAGACTGGCTCCGCCGAGTTCCGCAAAGGGGGCAAGACGCACGCCTGGTTCATCGCGTTTGCGCCCGCCGAGAACCCGCGCGTGGCAATTTGCGTGCTGGCAGAGGAAGCGGGGGGTGGCGGCGCAATCGCCGCGCCCATCGCGGGGCAGTGGCTGCGCTACTTCTTCGAACTCGGCTACTGAACCGCGCTTACCGCCTGCGATTGGGCTGGCGTGGGGCGGGTCGCGTGGGCTGTTTGGGCGGCGCGGCGGGAGTCGTCTCCTCTGCCAGCGTCTGGCGGAAGGTCGCCTGCGCCTCCCACTCCGCCCACTCTTCAATCGGTTCCCACTCGCGGATGGTCTGCGGGTCGTACTCGGCGCGGAGCTTGAGCTTCTCGTAGCCCGACGCCTGCACCAGCGAGCCGTCGGAGAGGGCGTAGTAGTAGTCGATTTCGCCCTTGATGGTGCCCTTGATTCTGCCGCGCGGGATGTTGCGGTCGCGCAGGCGCGAAATTTCAATCAGCAGGTCGTCCAAGCGGATGTCGATTTCGGCGTCGGTGATTTGCTTGACATGCAGCACGGGACGCCCCTTGATTTCGGTCGCGCCGACCACGCGCACGGTGGCAGGGTAGGTGTAGAGCGTCGCCTGCTCCAGCGAGAGTTTGCCCCCGCGCGTGTCGATAAACGGCGTCGGGTAGCGCACCTGCCATTCGTCGCCTTCACGCACTGCGCCAGGCGGCAGGGGCGCAAAGGGTCCAGGCACCACATTCAGCCCAATCAGTTGGAGGAAGTAGGACGGCGGCAACAGGAAGTCCAAGCCGGGGAAGCTTGGCTCCTCGCGCTGCTCGTCGGATTCCTTCTTGTCGCCGCGCTTGACCCGTTTCACCACGCGCTCGGCGTCGTCCTCGCTGGGGAAGCCCGACGGGGTGACCTTGACGGTCTCGGTGTAGGGGGGCGGCAGTTCGGTCTCAGCGAAGTAATCCACGCTCTGCTTAACATAGCGGGTGGCGACGCGCATGCGCGCCTGACCGTTCTCCAACACCTGCAGCACTTCGGTATCGAAGCGCAGTTGGGCATCCACCGCGATGGGCATGCTCTGCTCGAAGGTGGACGAGCGCGTGTCGCCGCGCAGGCTGTAGACGGCGTTGAAACGCTGTTTTTGCCCTTGCTCGTAGAGGCGGCGCACCACATAGCTGCGCACGCCCGCCTGCGCCCATGCAGACGCGACGCACGCCCAGCAAACGGTTAGCAGTCCCCAAAGTAGCATCCCTCGGCTCATAACGGCTCACCTACGAACGGATTCGGCGTCCCACGCGCAGTTCCTGCCAAGTGTCCAAAATAGTGTGCGGTTGGGGTATACTCTTGGCGGGCGGCGCGGATGAGGAAGAGTGGGGTTCTGCCCACTCTTTTCTTTAACACCCGATACGCCCCCAAAGGGGGTATGTGCCATGGTTTGCAACGAAATTGTGGAGGTATTGAAACAGTTGGAACGCGAGCGTGGGATTCCCTACGCGGACTTGTTGGCGACTCTGGAGGGCGCGTTCGCGAATGCGTATCGCAAGCAGATGCACCTGCCCCAGAACGCGCGGGTGCACGCTAAGTTCACGCCTGACCAACCGAGCTGTTTTCGCATCTTCGTCGAGAAAGAGGTGGTTGGCGTGGTGACCGACGAGAGCGTGCAGATTCCATTGGAGGAGGCGCAGAAGTTGAACCCCGCGCTGGAGGTGGGCGACACGGTGCAGATTGAAGCGTCCATCGAGCAGTTCGGGCGCATCGCCGTGCAGAACGCCTTTCAGGTGCTGACACAGCGGCTGCGCGAGTTGGAGCGCGAACACGCCATGCGCGAGTTGAACGCCAGCGTCGGCGATGTGATTACCGCGCGGATTGAACGCTTCATCGGTCCGAAGGTGCTGCTCTCGTATGGGCGCATTGAGGTGGTGCTGCCCGAAAAGCACCAGAGCCCGCGCGACACCTACGAAATCGGGCAGCCGCTGAGGGTGCTGGTGCTGGAGGTCAAGGCTCCGCCGACCGAGCGGGGGCGCGAGCCGCGCCTGCGCGACATGAAGGTCATCGCCTCGCGCACGGAGCCGCAGCTGGTGGCGCGCCTGCTGGCACACGAAGCCCCCGAAGTCGCCAGCGGCGATGTGGAGATCAAAGCCATCGCCCGTGAATCGGGCGAGCGCACCAAAATCGCCGTGCATTCCAAAAACCCGCTTATCGACGCCGTCGGCGCGTGTTTGGGGCAGCGCGGCATGCGCGTGCAAGCCATCACCAACGAACTGTTCGGCGAGCATATCGATGTCATCGAGTGGAGCAGCGATCCCGTGCAGTTCATTCGCGACGCGCTGAACCCCGCGCGGGTGAACCGCGTGATCCTGGACAAGGCGAACAAGAGCGCGCTGGTGGTCGTGCCCAACAACCAGCTGCGTCAGGCGGTGGGGCGCGGCGGCGTGAATGTGCGCTTAGCGGAGCAACTCACGGGCTGGAGCCTCGAAGTGCGCTCGGAGGAGGAGATTGCCAAAGCGGAGAAAGAGAAATCCGCATGACCCGATACGGCGGTGCGCTGCGTGTCGGCGCGCCGCCCCCAAGTCCAGCCTCCTGCGCTTCGCCCGCGACCCCCACACCCGCCAAGTCGCCTTCGACCCCGACCAGCGCATGGCGGGGCGCGGCGCGTACCTATGCCCCAGCGCGGCGTGCTTTCAAACCGCCCGCAAGCGCAACAGCCTCGCCCGCGCCCTGAAAACGCCCGTCGACCCCAGCGTGCTGGATGCGGCGCAGCGTTGTACCTCGTAAACAGCCTGACGATCGCAGCCCCCCTCCTTCAGGTCTTAAGAGGGTGGGTTTTTTGCAGGCGTGCTTGTTTGCAGAGTTGCCGAGCAGGGCATCTCTGCCACCATGCGAGCGAGACGCTCGCGCTCCCAGCACACGCGACGCAGGGAATACGGGCGTCCCGCCCGCCATCCCAACCGCGCGAGAAAAAACCTACCCCTTTGAGGAACCTTACGGAGGGGGGCAATTCATAAACTCTGCCCGTGCGACTGGTATAATATACCTATGCCCAAAGACACGGCGCTCGCAGCGCCAGAGGCGCAAACACCCGCAACGCGCGGCGTCTACACCGACGCCGAACGCGAACTACTCCGACAACTCCAACTCCCAGAGGAGGACGAAACTCCCTTGGAAAGCCACTACCACGCCCTGCAACAACAACTCCTCGCAGAAGTCATCCACCAACACTTCAAAGGACGCACCGACTACTTCTGCGGCACCAACATGTTCGTCTTCTACAGCCGCGAACAAGCCCAAGGCATCACCGACTTCGTGGAAGGCAAACGCGAAAGCGCGCCCTACAAAGGTCCCGACCTGCTCGTTGTGGTCGGCGTGGACGGCACAAAACGGCGCAAGCACTGGGTGGTGTGGGACGAGGACGACCGCTTTCCTGACCTGATTGTGGAGATTACCTCGCCCAGCACGAAGAGCAAGGACACGGGCGAGAACCTGAAGTTGTTTGCGCAGGTGTTTCGGACGCGGGAGTATTTTTGGTACGATGAGGAGGCTGGGGAGTGGATGGGGTATCGGCTGCAGGGCGAGAGTTATGCGCCGATTGAGGTGAACGAGCGGGGTTGGCGTTGGAGTGAGGTGTTGGGCGCGTGGTTGGGTGTGTCGGAGTTGCCGTATCGTGGGTGGCGGTATCGTTGGTTGCGGTTGTATGATGTGGGGGGTCGTTTGGTGCCGACGGGTGAGGAGTTGGCGGCGGCGGAGCGCGAGCGCGCCGAGCAAGCCGCGCGACGCGCCGAGCGCGAACGCCTGCTGCGCGAGCAGGAACGCCGACGCGCCGAAGCCGAACGCCTGCTGCGCGAGCAAGCCGAGCGACGCATCGAGCAGGAACGCCTGCTGCGCGAGCAAGCCGAGCGACGCCTTGCGGAACTGGAGGCGGAACTCAAACGGCTGCGCGGGGAACCGTAGCGTTCACAAATGCTTATACCAATCGCCGAACCAGAGTTCACAAAAAACGGCAGTTGACGACCCCCTCCTGCAGGTTCCCCCTGCAAGCAGGGGGAACCGAACCCCTGCGCGGTTCCCCTCGCGAAGCGGGGGGAACCTACGGAGGGGGGCAATTGTGAACTCTGGCGGCGCAGTTGGTATTACTTCACTGCTTCCATATCGCGCCAGTTCGCGCCGACTTTGGCGTCCACCGTGAGCGGCACACGCAGTGGGTACGCCGACTCCATCTCCGTCCGCACGGCTTCAGCGACCGACGCGACGCGCTCGCGCGCATCGGGCGTCTCCAGCAGCAACTCGTCGTGGACTTGCAGCAGCATCCGCGCTTTAGGCTCCAGCGCGGGCAATCGTTGATGCACTCGTATCATTGCCAGCTTCATGATGTCCGCCGCCGTGCCCTGAAACGGCATGTTGATTGCCGCGCGTTCGGCAGCCAGCCGCTCGTTGCGGTTCGCGCTGTGCAGTTCGGGGATGTCGCGCTTGCGCCCCAACAGCGTGCGCACAGAGCCTTTCGCGCGCGCCTCCTCCAGAATCGCCTGCGTGAACGCCTTAATCTGCGGGAACCGCTGGAAATACTGCTCAATAATCTGCTTCGCCTCGCCGACGCCGATGCCCAGTTCCTGTGACAGCCCGTAGTCGCTCATGCCGTACAGCACGGCGTAGTTGACCGTCTTGGCGCGGCGGCGCAACTCCTTGTCCACCTGCTCTGGGGGCGCGCCGAACAGAATCGACGCCGTCGCCGTGTGGATGTCCTCGCCGCGCTCGAACGCCTCCACCAGCACAGGGTCGCCCGACATATGCGCCAAGATGCGCAGCTCAATCTGCGAATAGTCCAGCGACAGGAGCAGGTAGCCTGGGTCGGCGACGAACGCGCGGCGGATTTCGCGCCCAATCTCCGTGCGAATCGGGATGTTCTGCAGGTTCGGCTCGCTGCTGGAGAGGCGCCCTGTGGCGGTCACGGTCTGGTTCAGCTTCGTGTGGATGCGCCCCGTGAGCGGGTTGATGAGCTTGGGCAGCGCGTCGGCGTAGGTGGAGCGCAGCTTGCTTAGCTCGCGATACTTGACAATCAGCGCGGCGATGGGATGCTCCGCCGCGAGCGTCTGCAGCACCTCCGCATCGGTCGAGTAGCCCGTCTTGGTCTTTTTGACGACGGGCAGCCCCAGCTTCTCGAACAGAATCGCGCCGAGCTGCTTGGGCGAGCCGATGTTGAACTCTTCGCCTGCAAGCGTGTAGATGTCTTGTGCAGTGGCGTTCAGGTCGGCTTCCAGTCGGACGGAGAGTTCTTGTAGATAGGGCGCATCGACGCGGACGCCGTGCCACTCCATCTCGGCGAGGATGGGCGCAAGCGGCAGCTCGATGTCGTCCAGCACCTGCAGCGTCTCCTCGCGCTGCAAAATCTCGCGCAGGCGGGGCTGGAGCATCAGCAGGGCGCACGCTTCGGCGGCGGGTCGCATTAGGGCATCGTCGGGCAGGCGCAGGCGCAGCACATCCTCACAAAGCCAGTCGAGCGTGTAGGCGGCGCGGCTGGGCTGCCACAGGTACGCCGCCAGCAGGGCGTCGAAGTGCGCGGGGCGCGCGTCGATGCCCGCCCCGCGCAGCAGCAAGCATTCGGTCTTGAGATCCCACACGGCGCGTACCCGCTGAGGGGCGTTGAGCAGGCGCGTTAGCGGTTCGGGCAAAAACAGGCTGCCGCCAAGTTCCAGCCACACGGCGCGGTCAGGCGCAGCGGCGAGCGCGACCCCGTGCAGCGTCGCATCACGCAGGCGGTTCACCGCGCCTATAAAGCGCACGCCCACAGGCGCATCGCCCTCCAGCAGGCGTGCGAGCGTCGCCTCGTCGGGGTTGCGCACCACATCGGGCTGCAACACCTCGTAGACCGACTCCACCGCCGCGGGCGCGCTGCCGAACCGCTCCACCAGCGCGGGCAGTCGCTTCAAAATCGAGCGGAACTCGTACTCTTCCAGCACGCGGTGCAGCGCCTGCACGCGCTCTGGGGTGAGTTCGAAGCGCGGGATTTCGTCAATCGGCAGCGGCGCGTTGTCCAAGATGGTCGCCAGCATGCGGCTCTGGCGAATTTGGTCGGCATACTGGCGCAGCGTCTCGCGTAGCTTCTCGCTCTCGACCTGCTCCAGGTTCGCCAGCAGGTTCTCCACGCTGCCGAACTGCTGCAGGAGTTTGACGGCGGTCTTCTCGCCGACGCCGGGCGCGCCGGGGATATTGTCCGACGGGTCGCCTGCTAAGGCTTTGAAGTCCACAATCTGCGCGGGGGTCAGCCCGTACTTTTGCATTACGGCGTCGGCGTCGAAGATTTGCAGTTCCGAGACGCCGCGTTGCGGGGCGCACACGCGCACATGCTCGTTGATGAGTTGCAGTTGGTCGCGGTCGCCTGTGAAGATGAGCGCGTCGTAGCCGTGTTCGACGGCGTAGCGGGCGAGCGCGCCCACCAGGTCGTCCGCTTCGAAGCCCTCCTCGCTGAGCGTTGGGACGCCCATCGCCTCCAGCAGTTGGCGCGTCATCTCAACCTGCGGGCGGAACGCTTCGGGCGTCTCGCGGCGGTGTGCTTTGTATTCCGTGAATGCCTCGTGGCGAAAAGTGGGCGCAGGCGCGTCGAACACAACCACCAGCGCGTCGGGCTGCGCCTGCTCCAGTAGCGAGAGCAGCATGTTCGTGAAGGCGTAGACGGCGTTGGTCGGTCTGCCGTCGGAGGTGGTCAGCGGGCGCGTCGCATAAAAGCCCCGATAGAGCAGGCTGTGCCCGTCAATGATTGCCAGCGTCGGGCGGCGTTCGGCTTGGGTCATCGGCATGGGATTGTACCTGAGCCGCCCACGCGGGCAAGCTGACTACAAAGCGCGTGCCGACCCCGACCTCGCTCTCGACGGTGACGAACCCCTTGTTCTGCCGCACGATGCCGTACACCGTCGCCAGCCCCAGCCCCGTGTTGCCCACGCCTTTGGTGCTGAAAAACGGCTCGAAGATGCGCTCGCGGATCTCGGCGGGGATGCCCTCGCCTGTGTCTTCCACAACCAAGCAGACGCACTCGCCGTATGGCAGTTCCTCGCCTTCGGGCGCAGGCAGTTGCTCTTTCGTGTAGGTGCGACGAGTAGTCGCAATTGTCAGTGTACCGCCGCCTTTATTTTGCATGGCGTCGCGAGCGTTCAACACGAGGTTCATCACTACCTGCTCGAACTGCGCGGGATCCATAAAAACCGTGTTCTCGGCTTCGGTCAGGTTGAGTTGTAGATGGATGTTCTCGCCGAGGCTGCGCTGCAGCAGGGGGAGCAGGTCTTGGATAACGGCGTTTACGCTGATGGGGCGGGGCTGGGTGAGTTGTTTGCGGGCGAATCCGAGCAGTTGGCGTACGAGGTTCGCCGCGCGCACGCTCGCCTGCACAATCCGCTCCAAGTCTTGCTGGGCGGGGTGGTCTTTAGGGAGGCGTCCCTGCGCCAGCTCCGCGAAACCCAAGATAGCCGTGAGCAGGTTGTTGAAGTCGTGCGCGACGCCGCCCGCGAGTTGCCCGATGCTCTCCAGCTTCTCGGCTTGGAACAGTCGTCGCTCCAACGCCTTGCGCTCCGTAATGTCCACATCGGCGCAGATAAAGCGCGTCTGTCCTTCATACTCGATAGAGAAAAGGGAAGACAAGATGACGCGACGCTCGCCGCTGGCGGTAGTGATTTCCCACTCCTTCAACGGCGCGGGCTTCCCCGATGCGCGTACTTCTCTTAGGAGGTGTAAAAACTCTACCTGCTCTTCTGGGGTGAAAATCAGCGCGTCGAGCGTCTTGCCGAGAGTGTCTTTCTCGGTGTAGCCATAAAATTGCTCGGATGCGCGATTCCAGAACAAGATACGCCCATGCTCGTCGTACATTTGCATCGCGAGCGAGGGCGCGTTTTCCAAAATGTTGCGTACCTGTTGATACGCCTGCTCCAGTTCGCGGCGCGACTGCTCCAGCTGGTGCGCGTACTGACGCTGCTGCGTGATCGACGCGGCAAGCACCATCAAGGTGCTGAAGTTGATTGCCAGAAACAGCCAGCCGAAAAAGGCGTCTCGAAACTCTAAGGGTTGCGCGTCGTCCCAGCCTTTGGCAAAGATCGCCATCAGGAGCGCTGCTACCAGCGTCAGCAGGGTCGCGCCGCGCTGCTGGTACACAATCGCGCCCAACGCCATCGGCGGCAAGAGCAGCGCCAGCGACGGCGCAGGTAGTAGACGGATTGCACGCAGGTAGAACGAGAGCCACGCCGCAAGACCTACCAGCAACACCATACCGATGAGCGCAAGCCCATCGCGCGTGCGCGTGGGCAAGTTCTCCCACCACACCAGCAGGAAACTGCCCATCAACAGGTAGCCGAGCCAGTCGCCCATCCAGCGGTAGATTGCCGTCGGCGTCCACTCGCCCGTAGCCAGCACGCCGAAGGCGTGAGTCAAGTAAGCGTTCACCGCCGCAGGGGGCGCGATTGCAACTATCCCGATAAAAGCAAATAACGCAACGCTTCTCCAGTCGCGGAAGCGCGGGTCTACCTGCAGGCGTCGCAAGAGCCAGACGGCAAGCACGGGCTGCGCGCCGACGGTCAAGCCACTGAGCAGCGCGAGTTCCCATCGCCCCCAGTAGAGCCAGACCATTATGGCGATTCCCGCCGCCGCGCCTGGCACGCCGACGCGGTAGCCCCACCAGTAGGTCAGCCCCACAGCGACGCCTGCAGGTAGCCACAGCAGGCTGCTGCCGTCTTCCAGCACCGCCGCTTGCAGGCTCAACCGCGCCAGCAGCACATACGCTACTGCCGTGAACGCAATTCGCGCCAGCGCAACTACGAACGACTCACGCCCCTGCGCCATACAGAGATGCTCCTGCGTTCTAATTATGCGTTTCTGGGCGCAGTTCCTGCAGCAGGATCGCGCGAATCCGCTCGGCGGCGCGCCCGTCGCCGTAGGGGTTCACCGCGCGCGCCATCTGCGCGTAGGCGTCGGGGTCGGTCAGCAGGCGCGCGGTCTTCTGCACAATCCGCGCAGGGTCTGTGCCGACCAGTTTGGCTGCGCCCGCCGCCACGCCTTCGGGACGCTCGGTCGTCTCGCGCAGCACCAGAATCGGCTTGCCAAACGCGGGCGCCTCCTCCTGCACGCCGCCTGAGTCGGTCAGAATCACATCCGCACGCCGCATCGCATGCACGAACGGCGCGTAGTCCAGCGGCTCGGTCAACACCGCGCGCGGGTGGTCGCCCAGAATCGGCACAAGGCTCTGACGCACAATCGGGTTGCGATGCATCGGCGCCAGCAGCAGCAGGTCATCGAACTGCTCCAGCAACTCGCGTGCGGCGCGGGCAATCGCTGTCATCGGCTCGCCCCAGTTCTCGCGGCGGTGGGTGGTTAGCAGCAGCACTCTGCCCGTGTGAGTCAGCACGCGCTGCAGGGCGGGGTCGACGCACTTCAGCGGCTGCGTAGCCACCCACTGCACAGCGTCGATGCCCGTGTTGCCTGTGACCCAGATGCGGTCGTCAGGGACGCCTTCGCGCGTTAGGTTCTGGCGGGCGGTCTCGGTGGGCGCGAAGTGGAACTCGGCAATCGGCGCGGTGAGCCGACGGTTCATCTCTTCGGGAAACGGCTGGTACTTGTCGTAGGTGCGCAGCCCCGCCTCCACATGCCCGAACGGGATTTTGTGATAGAACGCCGCCAGCGCGGCGACGAAGGTGGTGGTCGTATCGCCCTGCGCCAGCACGATCTCGGCGGGCGTCTCGCGCAGCACTCTGTCCAGCCCCTCCAGCGTGCGCAGGGTAATCTCGGTCAGCGTCTGATGCGGGGTCATGATGTTCAAGTCCACATCGGGCGTCAGGTCAAACAGGCGCAGCACTTGGTCGAGCATCTCGCGGTGTTGCCCTGTGGCAACAAGGCGCACGACGAAAGCGGGATGTTCGCGCAGCGCACGCACCACAGGCGCCATCTTGATGGCGTCGGGGCGCGTGCCGCACACGGCAAGCACAGCAATCGGTTGGCTCATGCGGTTCGAGTGTACCCGCTTCAAAACCGTAGGCGGCGGCCCGTCCCCCGAGACGCCGCCCGCCCCTCCCACGCAAGGAATGCTGTGCCTACTTCAACTGGAACAGGCTCTGCGACGCTTTGAGCAGTTCGTCTGCTCGCTGCAAGAACAGCTCCGACTCCTCCAGCGTCATGTTCAGGCGGTTCAGCACGCGCGTATCGAACGGCTCTCGGGGCGCTTCGGGGTTCATCTGGTAGCCGAGCTGGTTCGCGCAGTAGTCGGCGTATTCGATGAGCGCGCATGCGGGGTCGTCCACCTCCAGCGACTGGTGGTGGTAGCGGATCATCTGGGCGATGTGGCTGGGCAGTTTCCAGCGTTCCACCAGCAGCGCGCCGACCTCCTCGTGCGTGAAGCCGAACAGTTCGCGCTCCGCCTCATGCACGGGCTTGCCCTGATGATGCACCATGTCGTGTAGTTCGCCCATCCAGTTGGTCAGCGCGGCGCTGATGACCAGTTTGCCGACATCGTGCAGCAGCCCTGCGGTGAACGCCTCGTTGCGCACGCGGGCATCGAATTGCCGCGCGCCCATCTGGGTAATCAGCCCCACCGCCAGCGAGTGCGTCCACATCCCACTCACATGGGGCGTGTAGCCAATCAAGGCGCGCTGGAACAGCGGGTAGGTCGCCGCGATCAGCGCGAGATTCTTGACCGTGTTCATCCCCAGCACTACCACCGCCTCTTCGATGGTCGCGACTTGGCGACTCATCCCGTAGTAGGCTGAGTTGGCGATTCGCAGCACGCGCGTGGTGAAGCCTTGGTCTTTGCTAATCTCCTGCGCCACTTGCTGCGCATGCACATTCGGATCGTCCACCATTTGATACACCTGCATCACGACCGCAGGCAGGCTGGGCAAGTCCTGCGTGCGGGCAATCAGTTCCTCCGCCGATTGAAAACTCCGAGTAAGTGTCGTTGGCATAGCAGTCCTCCGCACGGGAGTCTTTCCACATCGGGAGGGCGATTTCACATCGGGTACACTTAGGGCTGATGCGCCAGCGAGTGGCTTTTCGGTTCGCGTTTGAGGCGTCGCACTTTTACCGCCTGCCGCACCTCAGCGACGAGGACAACGCGCGTCTGTTTGGCAAGGCGTCGCGCCATCACGGGCATAACTATCAGGTGGAGGTCGTCTACCGCCTCGCGCCACAGACGCCCGCCGCCGCGCTGGAGACGCTTGCACACGCCACGCGCCAACGCATCGACGCGCAGTTCGACCACCGCTGCATCAACTTGGAGCATCCCGCCTTCCAGGCGCAGCTGCCCACCACCGAGAACCTCGCGGTCTACCTGTGGCGCGACCTGCGCGAGGGGCTGAACGCGCCTATCGAAGAGGTCAGCGTCCACGAATCGGAGACGCTTGCTTCTGCCTACGCGGGCGAGCAGGCGACCGACTCCGAAGGGGTCTCGCGCCCTGTCGTGACGATGACGCGCCTGTATATCTTCTCCGCCGCGCATCGGCTGTATAACCCCCAACTCAGCGACGAGGAAAACCGCGCGATTTACGGCAAGTGCGCCAACCCCTACGGGCACGGGCACGACTATCGGCTCGAAATCACGGTCAGGGGCGTCCCCGATCCCATCACGGGCATGGTGATGAACCTCACGGAACTGGACGCGCTGGTGCAGGCGGAAGTGCTGCGCCACTTAGACCACAAGCACCTAAACGAGGAGACCCCGCCGTTTGACCATATCCCGCCCACCTCGGAGAACCTCGTGGCGTTTATCGTGGAGCAGCTGACTCCGCACCTGCAGGGCAACGCACGCCTGTATCGCGTGCGCCTGTGGGAGACCCCGCGCAGCTATTTCGAGTGGCAGGCGGAGACATGATACCAATCGTCAAGCCAAAGTCCATAAAATAATGAATGAACAGAACCCCCTCCTTAAGGTTCCCCCTGCCCGCAGGGGGAACCGAATGGGCGCACCTCTCTCGGTTCCCCTCGCGAAGCGGCGGAACCTGCCCCGCTTCTCGGTTCCCCTCGCGAAGCGGGGGGAACCTAAAGGAGGGGGGCAAGTGATGAGCTTTGAAACGCGATTGGTAAGTGCCCATGCGCTGTATTTTCGACACAGCGGGCAACCACAAGGGTTGCCCCTACGGAGGCGCGGCGACACCAACCTTGTAGGGGCAGGTCTTGTGCCTGCCCGATTCGCATGTGGCAATCATATCGCAAAGACACTTATAAGGCAGGACTCTCTGCTCTCTGCGCGAATCTATATCCCGCCATGCAGACGCTACTGAGTTGGAGTGTTTCGGGGCTTGCGTTGGCGCTGATGCTCGCGGGCGCAGGGCGCGCGGAGTGGCGCACTCCAGAACCGCCCCCCGATGACCTGCCCAAAGTGCGCGGCGACTGCCAAAGCTGCCACCCAAACGAGGCGAAAGACTGGGCAGAATCGCGCCACGCCGCCGCATGGGAAAGCGAATCGTTCGCCCAGACCTCGCGCAATCGCACGCTGAAGATGTGCCTGCCCTGCCACGCGCCTGAGCCGATTCTGGTCAAGGGCTTCGGCGAGCATCCCGCCCTGCGCGAGGACGAACGCCCGCACGGAATCGACTGCATCAGCTGCCATCAAGACGCCAACAACGCCTACCACGGCACACTCGGCACGAAGACCGACGCGCACGCCACCGTCAAAAACGAAAAGTTCGGTACGGTGGACATGTGCGCCACCTGCCACGAGATTTTCGGCACGGTGGACTGGTACAAACAAAGCGAGTGGGGCAAAGACCCCAACGGCTGCGTCAACTGCCACATGCCCGTTGTAGAGCGACCGATTGCCACAGGCGACGGCTTGCCCGCCCGCAAGGCGCGCGTGCATAAGTTCGAAGGCGCAACGCCAGAGATGTTCCAGAAAGGCGTCAAGGTGAGCCACGAACGGCGCGACGACTACCTGCAAATCAAGATGGAGAGCGTCGAGGTCGGACACACCGTGCCGACGGGACCCGAATATGTGGTGGTGATTGTGGAGGCGCGCTTTGTGAATGGCGAGCAGGAGGTCGGCAAGCACCAGACGCTGCTGGCGGATAATGTCGCCATCGACGGCAACGACACGCGCCTCAAGCCGGGCGAGCGGCGGGTCATCCGCGCGCCCATCCCCAGCGGCGCGCAGGAAGCCATCGTGCGCGTGCTGCACAAGCGCAACCGCGACTGGTCGGACGACAAGGCGCGCGTGCTGTACGAGGCGAAAGTTGCGCTATGAGGCGAGCCTGCCCGCTATTGCTGGCGTGGGCGATTCTCGGTCGTGCCCACGCCGACCGCCTCATCGAAATCCCGACGGGACGCCTGATCTACCCTGAGCGGCTGACGCTGGAGGCGGGCTTCCTGACGGGCAGCCCCGAACGCGAACGCGCGTTTGTGAACCTGCGCATCGGCGGGCTGCTGGAACTGCAAGGGGCGCGCACAGGCTTCGAGAACCGCCTCGAACTCTACGGCGTCCAGTACAGCCTCTACCCCGAAATTCCCGGCTACGCGCCGGGCATTTCGGTGGGCGTGGCGGATGTGTTCGACCGTTCCCCGCAGGGCAGGGGCTACTACCTGGCGATTTCGTATGGCATCGCCGCGCTGGGCAAGACGCCGTTAGACCACGACCTGCGCGTGCATCTTGGCTTCGGCTGGGAGGGCATGCCGAGCTTTTTCATCGGCTTCGATGTGCCCCTGACGAACCAACTTTTTCTGCGGGCAGAGCATACGGGCGAGCGCATCAACGCGGCACTGGCATGGCGACCAAACAACCAGATTGAATTGCGCGGCGCCGTGATTCGTGACCGTACCAGTTGGAGTATCATGATACGGCTATGGGAGGAGTAGTAATACCAATCGCGCAGCCAAAGTTCACAAAAAACAGCAGTTGAAACCCCCTCCTTAAGGTTCCCCCTGCAAGCAGGGGGAACCGAACCCACGCGCCCCACGCGGTTCCCCTCGCGAAGCGGGGGGAACCTTAAGGAGGGGGGCAATTGTAAACTCTGCCCTTGCGATTGGTATTAGGTTCACAGCGTGCGAGGCGTTCGCGTTGTTTGCCCTCACCCCCAGCTGATAAGGGTACATCACTCAGGTTCACCTCCCGAAGAAAAACTCAGAATTTCACTATCTACACTCAGCACACCACGCCAACACTTCACCATCAGCGACATCAACCCCAACAACAACACACTCGCGC
>Ga0308418_1000069_pt1 | contig 71947 bp, 69 predicted proteins | sample HotsprSampleR4cd_FD_203517 | JGI IMG/M metagenome (GOLD analysis project Ga0308418, IMG submission 203517) | Hot spring phototrophic mat microbial communities from Mushroom Spring, Yellowstone National Park, Wyoming, United States - 20090729_R4cd ... | reverse complement strand
TACAGTTGCATTTCCGTTTGAGTCGAGCGCATAAACGAAACCGTAGGACTGACCATCAAAATCTACCTCCATTTTGATTGCAAAATTGCCGCTGCTGTCCGTTGAACCATTCGTAACGACTTCGGTTTGGTCACAAGGCGAACCCGGAAAATAGAATAAGGAAACCTTTACACTGCGCCCGGGATCGGTCTTTCCGCTCACCTGATTGCTCTGAGGATCCGCCCAGGCCGTCAGATTGGCTACCGTTGTCCTTACGGTACGGCCATCCACCGTGACCTCTACCACATCGCCCGGAAACAGACTCCAAGAGTAACCGCCATCAGGACATCTGTTCCATTCTGGATAGAAATAAAACCAACCATCAGAATCACTGGTTGTGCTGTCGGTGGCTACCGGATTACCGCTGCGGAGAATACGCATCTGCACCGTCTTATTGGGGTCAGTCTGACCCTCAATCCAGCCGTAGCCGCCGGAATAATAAGAAACTTCAATGCTCGGATTGGTAGCGAGGACCGACTCAGAGGTTATATTCGCTCCTCCGTTCATCTTGAAAAGCTCGCGCCGGCGAAGACTCTCACCCATGACTTCAGCCTGCTGCGTGAAGGCTTCCGCTGTGGAGACGGCGCAGGTCTGAGACGATGCATCATTGCGCAGGATACCCCCAATACCCGCCAGCGTTTGAAGATGCTGCAGCCCTTCCTGGGTTAATCCGCGCACAATGATTCCAAATAACTGCGGCTGTACCTCATAGGAGGCGATCCATCCCTCGGCCTTCAGGATTTCCAGCTCGCTCAAAATGGGCCCGGCGCGTGAAGAAACAATCTCAGCCAAAATATCATCCTGAGAAATTGGTCTTGCAAGAGGATTGACTTCCTCAGGCCGAATGTTCTCGGTGCTCAACAAAATGAGATAATCATCTCCTTCTGAGGTTTGGAAGATCGGCAGAGAAGCGGACGTCGGATCAGGCGCAGCATTGACTGAAGTCGTCCATGCGGTATTGCTGACGACAAAAGCCATGATGAGCAACCAACTTATCCAAAGAAAAGGTTTCTTATTCATGTTTTTACCTCCGTTTGAAGAAGAGCAGAACGATTGACAATTTAATGGAATGTCTTTAATCAGGAAGAAAAACCTTTTGGGATTAAAGTTCAGTCTTCGATACAGAATATTTTCGATTTGCACAACTTAATAACTTGAAATCCTGACAAAGATTTTAGCGTTTGGTTTGACGAACCTACTTTCAGATAATCACCCCCTTTCCTGTCTTAGAAACCCGATATCGATCCCTTGATGGAACACAATTTGTATCTTAAGTCCTTAGCAGTTTACTGGTTGTTTTTCGTTTTTAACGTCACACAAAAATTGAACCGTATAAAATTACAGATGATCGCAATCAACTATTCCCCATCTTTTATCTAACCTGTCTTTTTATCTGGAAATACGAACACCTTAAGCAAGTATAAGTATTTTTTTAGAATTTTCAAGTATGATTTTTGTCATCTTATTCAGGAATAAATTTGTCTGAGGGATAAATGCGATCCAACCCCATGAGAAATTTACATTAAATTTGATAACTCTATGAACAGCCATCCAGCACGCCGGGAGAGTGTTGAAAAACAAGAAATTCTTGACGGTGCTCTGTTCGCTAAACCGGCAGGCTCACCCGGGGATTCGAGTGAGCCTGCCTTGAAAGGAGAGACCCGTTTCTGGCAACCGATAAATTCAACGACGGGTCAGCAAATTAATCAGCCGTTGCCGCCAGCGCTGCGGAGCGGCGCTTTTGTACGTTGTAGCGCAGGCGGAAGGCTGTTCCAATAGCTGCTATCACGACCATCGCGGCAAGAACACCGCCAACCCCAATCGTGTTGAAGTTTTCACCCAGGAAGCCGGTCACCAGCATGTCCTGACAGAAGTAAAGGAAGGTTGAAGTTGCACCCGTCACCCCTTCCACGCCCTGCAGTTTGGCAACTGCATCCGCCCACGGGGCTACAAAGATACCGGTTATGGTCGCAAGTCCACCCATCAAAATCGTAGTGATGAAGGTACGTAACATATCACCCTTGTTGGGCGCCGCAGCAAATACCCAGAAGAACAGGAGCGCAGGCAAGTCCGCCAGCGGAACGCTCAATGTACCCGGAATGATGAACGCCCAGGCAATCATCACCGGCACCATCAAGGCTGTGGTTGCCAACACCGAGGTGTGCCCTACCGCAATTGCCGGATCAACGCCGATGAACAGCTGCTTACCTTTGGTACGCGCCTGCATAAAGGCTGCCGCTGCTTCTGAAACCGGCACGAGCGCCTGCATGACGATACCCGACATCATCGGCAGCAACACTAGCGCGGTAGCCAGTTTGATCATCAACATGACAATATCGCCCCACCAGAAGCCGGCCCCAATACCCATCAGCAAGCCGATAATGCCACCCAGCACGGCCGGTTCACCAATCGCGCCGAATTTCTTTTGGACGTATTCAGGAGTGAATTTTGCCGAGGAAGTGGCAGGCAGTTTATCGAGAAGGGAAGAAACCGCATGGGCAAACATGCCCCACCACACATTGAAACCCTGATAAAAGGCAATGTTCTTGAAACCGTAGAACTTTTCCGGGTATCCCTTATTGGCGTACCAGTCGGTGACCATCAGGTTGACCCAGCACCAGCCGGCTGCCACAATCAAAGAAGCCAGCACATTGTTGGTCAACGCCAGCATGATCAGCGCGCAGATGGTGGCTTCCCACGGTGTCCCAGATATTTAGATTCAGGGTATCGGTCAGGTTGGTCACAATCAGCAGCAAGTTGACCGCCAGGCTGATGGCAATCACCGCGTAGGCAATTGGATGGCCAAAGGCAAAGGCGGCATAGGCCCCCCACCCAATATCGGTATAGGTGAACACGCCTCCGAACCGCTCGGTCAACGCGGTTGCCGCCGGCCCAACCCCGGCAAGAAAGAAGTCCACAATGATATACACGCCCTGAAATCCGACCGAGATCATCAAACCATTGCGAATGGCGCGCACCGGCCCCAACCGGACAATTAACCCGATCAGCGAGAAGACTACAAAATCATGAACAATGCGCCCAGGTTGACGACCGGCTCGAGCAAAGTTTGAATGGTGTTAAAAAATCCGTCCATCTTCCCAAATTCCTTCCTTGTAAAAAATGAGATTTACGACAAGTTCAAACCGATTTGTGAACAGGCAGTACTGTTTCTTCCCGCGCTCTCATCCTTCTGTGCCACTCCCAAAACGATGATTAATCCTTGATTTTGGCAACGGCTTCGAAAATCTGATCAAATAATTCTTTTTGACCAATACCGGTCAACAGCGGCACACCATTGAAAACCGGCACATCATCGCGCGGCGGAAGCACTACCGTTGCCACGATAATATCGGCCTTGGTGGACTTCAGCAGCACATCGGCATCGGTTACTTTACCTTTCTTGACCACCACCGCCACATTACGCTTCCTGGCTTCTTCTTCAATTTTCACTGCTGCCAGCGTAGAAGTGGCAATAGAGGATCCGCACATGACCAGAATCACAGCTGCTCGACTCATCGTTTATGACATCCTTTCTGAGATAGTGGTTGATTGAAGTGGAAGGGAATTTTCCTCAAAATACTTTCGAAGTTCGTTCAGCACACCCACAACATCCTCGTGCGTCCCAATGGTGATGCGGAAGTATTGATCGCCGGGTAAACCGCGCGCATTCACAAAACTGCGGGTAATGTAGCCCTTGCTAAGCAGATATTCATAAATATGACTGGCTTTTAACCCTTTATCCACCCGGATCATGACAAAATTTGCCTGAGAAGGGATGGGATAAAAACCGGGGAATTTCTTGAGCTCGTTGAAAAGAAATTCCCGATCTTCCTTGACTTTGCGTACATTTTCGCGGATGTAGTCGGCATCCTCGATAGCTGCAATGGCAGCGACTTTGGTCACCAGTCCAATGTTGAGCGGGGTGCGCACGCGGTTGACCGCCTCAATCAGTTCCGGGCGGACAACAATCCAGCCCAGGCGAATACCTGCCAGACCCATTGCCTTGGAAAAGGTGTGACTGATAATCAGATTGGGATATTCGTCCAACAAATCTTCCACCGGACTGTCACCAAATTCAAAGTAAGCCTCATCAATGGCGACCAGAATACCTGTTTCACACAGGCCGCGCACCAGCTCGCGGCTGATTTGATGCCCATCCGGGTTATTGGGACGGGAAATGGGCGCCATTTTGGTTTTAGGGATAATCTTCGAGGTAAAACTTTCAAGGGTGTAATTAAAATCCCGATCAACCGGCAGAACACTGACCACCGTCGCGCCGTAAAGCGGCACGCGGCGGGTATAAGGGGAATAATCCGGCGTGGAGATGAGAATTTCATCGCCTTCATCCAGAAAAGCCTTATAAAGCAGGTCAATGACTTCCATCGAGCCGTTGCCGCAAGTAATCCAATCCGCCCTGCCGGGCAGCCCAACATACTCGGCTAATTTGGCGCGTAGTTCTACGTCGGTATAGGGATCTTCGGGGTAGTAGTTGAGTTGACTGGCGATCTGACGCACGGCTTCAACCACCTTTGGAGAAGGCGGATAAACCAGTTCGTTGCCCATCAACCGGCGGTATTGCGGCTTCTGCCACCCCAGCCGAAAATGATGAAGGTTGTAAATTTCTCCAACTTTGGATGCTTTACTGATAAATTTTGAGACGTCCATTGTTTTTTCCTTTGCTGTCAAGATAGTAAATGACCGATGTTGCTCAATCCACTCGTTTTAAGTGGTCAATGAGTGAGGTCAAATCCTCCTCTTGCCGCAGCCGGGCAAGTTTTTCGCCATCCGAGATGAAATCTGCCAGCGCCGACAGGAATGCCATATGATCATCTGGATTGGCGCTCAGCAGCAAGAAGACGATCTGAACCTGCACCTCACCATCCTGACCTCCCATAGGCTCAAAGAGAACCGGTTGTTTCAAAACCGCCACGATCATGCCGGGCACCAACGTCCATTCGGCATCTGCATGGGGAATGGCAATACCACTCCCTGCCGCATGAATTCCCGTGGGGTATTTCTCCTCTCGTTCCAGCAACGCTTGTTCAAAGCCTTCTTTAGCCCAGCCTTCCCGAAGGGCAATTTCAGCCAATTCTTTCAACAGCGTGCGCCGATCCATGGACTGGTCAAAGCGGGCAATTTGGAGAGAATTGAGAATAGATAGCAATAGATCACCTCAGAAATGTAAATTTTTCGCGACTTTGAATTGGGGGGTTCAGGCACTGATCCGTCAGCGTTCAGCCCGTCTGGGATTGCTGTTTTTGATTATAGAAAAAAGCAGGTCGATTTGTTTCATTGGCTTTTGTAAATACAACTTATGACAAAATTAGATCATTTCAATGAAATTTGCCTCCAATCACTTGCTCACACGCCTGTTCAAAAGGTTTATGGACATACCAGTCCTAACCAGACAATCACCACAGGATGAATCTGTTCAGACAAATATTTTTCGATTTCATGCCAGCCAAAATAAAATAAAAAAAGCCAGAACGGCTCGAGAGCAATTATTGCTTATCCGGTATTGGAAGCCACTGGAATTCAACTTTCCAATAGAGAAATTTGACGAACCGGACGATTCCGCTTGCGGTAGGCCTGCCTTTAGGCTATAATCTGCCGAAATTCGCAAAAAGTTAGTTAATACAAAATTAGTTTAATTATCCCAACCACCAATGCCCGGCCTAAAGATCAATATCAACCCCCGCCAGCGCAGTATCATTTATGCCTTGCTGCAAAGTGACGGCAGGCTGACCATTGAGCAGCTTGCCAAGCACTGCGGTCTAACGGCGCGGGTTATCCGCTACAACCTGGATACCGTGCGCGCCTGGCTGCGCAACGAAGGTATTCCCGTTCGCGTCCGTCCGGGATTTGGGATTGAAATCGAGGCTAACCGCGCCCAGCGTAAACGGCTGATGGCGCTGTTTGAACAATCTCAGGAAGAAAATCTGGTTTTCTCGCGCACGCAGCGTCAGCATCTTCTTTTATTCGGATTGTTGACCTCCTCCGCTCCGCTCACCTATCAACAGCTCGCCGAAATGGGAAGCGTTTCCCGTTCGACGATTGTCAATGATATTGAAGACATGGGGGAATGGTTGAATCTTTTTTCAATTCAGTTAAGACGACTGCCAAACCGCGGGGTTTTCATTCAAGGAAGCGAAGCAGCACGCCGATTTGCCCTGCTCAACCTGATTCGCGAAGAGCTGGGTGATCGAAAGTGGTATCTGTTGTGGAAGATGCACCCGGATGAACCCGGCGGAGACAAATCTATCCCCCCGCAATTGGAAAATTTTTTACGCAGTCTCCCACTGAAAACCGCTCATGTTGAGGTTGTCCGCATTGAGAACATGATCGGCCGCTCCATGTCGTTGTATTCCAAAGTTGAAACACTGGTATATCTGGCAATCAGCATTGTATGCCTGCAAGAAGGCCGGTCAATCCCCGCTGAAGAAACCATTTCAGTCGAGAGAAACCTGTATTACGAAGTTGCTGCTGCTGTTTTTGGCGACCTGAGAGCCAGGCATCATATCTCTGCCAGCCCGGCAGAGGTTGGGCTGCTGGCAGCCTGTCTGTGTGGTGCAAAATGGAACGCGCCCTCTCTGGACTTAAGCGGTCAGACCAGCCGGACGGATTTGGAAGCACTCTACCCCGCCGGAGCTGCCTGTGCAAAAAATATTATCTCTACCTGTGCCCGGCGACTGCATCCGCTTTTGCTGCTGGACGAGGAATTGTTTGCAGAACTGACGCGCCATCTGGAGCCGGTGCTTTACCGCATCCGTTACCACCTGCCTATTTTGAACGAAAACCTGCCGCAAATACGGCAATTGTTCCCGGAAATATTTTTGACGGCGCAGCAGAGCCTGAATGAAATTGAAAAAGTACTGAATTTATCCTTTCCCCCGGAAGAAACCGCCTACGTTGCCATGTATTTGCTTTCGGCATTGAACCGTTTGAACATCAAAGACCGCAACAAAATTGCGGTGGTACTGGTGGGGGATGGAATACGCGCCAAGGTCTCCCTGTTGCGCTCACGCCTGGAAAGAGAATTTCCCAACCTGAAGGTGATCGGAATCGTCAACGGGTTTAGTACTGAAAGTGAGATTCTTCAGCAGGCTGACCTGCTCCTTTCCACCGATCCAATTGAACTGCCGGATTATCCCCTGCTGAACGTAAGCCCCTTTTTGCAGCCAGCCGAAAAGAAAATGATCCAGAACTGGCTGGTCGAACGGGAAGGCGAAGTTCAGCGCTTTGTGTTCAGTGATACAGAAAAGCCGGAATTGATAGACCTGCTGCGCCCCGATCACATCTTGATCACCGACGAGGCGCTGGACTGGCGCATGGCAGTGCAGAAAGCCAGCCAGCCGCTGCTGACCAATGGGTACATCTTGCCGGAATATGTGCGGGCAATGACCGCCATCATCGAACAGCACGGGGCATACATGTGGCTTGCGCCGCAGGTTTTGATTTTGCACGCCCGCCCGGTGGACGGTGTCCTGCGTTTGTGCCTCAGCATCCTGATCCTCAAAAATCCGGTCGCCTTCGGCGAAGCACCTGAACATCGGGCGCAAATTTGTCTGGTGCTGGGAGCTGTGGACGATCACGCTCACCTGAAGGCTTTATTGGAATTGAATCACCTTCTTAACCAACCCGATTTTCGCGAGAAGCTGGGACAGGCACAAAGTCCTGCAGAAGTCATCCGCGCTTTCTGGTCATCCGTGATGAACCTTACCGCCGAAGAAGAAACTGGCAGCCTCAATTAATTTAATTTTGTCACAACCACTGTTGTACAAAATCCAACAATCCCAACTTAAAACAAGCCTCTATAATCAATTCAGATAACCAATCCGCAGCGTTCGGTTTTTCACAAAGTCAATCACACATTATTGGGAAGGAAAAAACATGGAAATGGTAGAACAACAGGTTTTTGAACAAATCCTTGCGGTTGAACACGAACACGGTTTGCACGCCCGCCCCGCCGACCTGTTTGTGCGATGTTCCAATCAGTTTTCTTCCTCAATCTACCTGTATAACTTGACCCGCAATGGAGAAAAGAAAGCCAACGCCAAAGGAATTTTAGGCGTCCTTTCTTTGGGAGTGCGAAAAGGGGATGTCATTAAGATCGTCGCTGAAGGCGAGGATGGCGCTCAAGCCATCGCCGCATTGACTGCCCTGATTCGTTCCAACTTTCAGGAATCATAAAACATGCAAACGGTCAAAGGTATTTCGGTTTCACGCGGTATCAGCATTGCACCGCTCTTTCAATTCCGCAACACACCCCTGACCCACGAACGCCGCCGCATCGAAAACCCCCTTACTGAATGGGAACGCTATCAACAAGCGGTACAAACCAGCCTCACCCGTTTGGAGCAGATTTATCATCAGGCAGTTGCCGAAGTCGGTACTGATGAGGCCGGTATTTTTCATGCGCACATCTCCATTCTCCAGGATCCGGATCTGAACGATGGTGTCAAAGACCGTATTTACAGCGAGAAGATCAACGCCGAAACCGCCCTATATGAAGTGAGCGAAGAATATTGCCGCACGCTGGAAGAAATCAATGACGAATATATCCGCGCCCGTACCACCGATCTCCGCGATGTGCGCGACGGCGTGCTGCGCATCCTTTTGAATGTGAATGACCAAACTGTCAAGCTCAAAACCCCGGCTATAGTAGTTGCCCGCGACTTAACCCCTTCGGAATGTCTGCTGCTCGATCGCCGGCTGGTACGCGGCTTTTGCACCGTCGAGGGCGGGACGACATCACATACCGCCATCCTCTCGCGCAGTCTGGGTATTCCCGCCATGGTCGGCATTCCCGCCCGCCTGCTTGACCTTCCAACAGGCACACCTGCCATTTTGGATGGTTATGAAGGCAAACTCATCCTTGAGCCGGACACAGAAACCATTCACACCTATGAGGCAATGCAGCATAAAAGGCGTCAGTTTTTAGATGCAGCCTTTCGCGAAGCACACCGCCCTGCCGTGACGAAAGACGGCTGCAGTGTTGAAGTGGTTGCCAACATCGCCAACGATAACCTCCAAGACATCAAAGAAGCGGTTCAAAATGGTGCCGAAGGAGTAGGCCTGCTCAGGACAGAATTTATTTATCTGGATTGCGAAACGCTGCCGGACGAGGATGTTCAGTACGAAAAATATAAAACCATCCTGCAATCCTTTGGTAACAAGCCGGTCATTCTGCGCACGCTGGATATCGGCGGCGATAAGCAACTGCCTTACCTCGAACTGCCATATGAACTGAACCCATTTCTGGGAGTGCGCGGTTTGCGTTTGTGCCTGCGAAATTTACCGCTCTTCAAAGCACAGATTCGGGCGGCTTTGCGGGCGGCCTCTTACGGAAATTTGTATCTGATGTTCCCAATGGTCACCAAAGCCGCCGAGATTCACGCTGCCAAAGCCGTCATCTCCGAATGCCGCGCTGAACTGGTAGCCGAAGGGTACAGCGTTCCTCTACGCATCCCAATCGGTATCATGATTGAGATCCCCGCCGCTGCGCTGATGGCCCGCCATCTGGCGCGCGAAGTGGACTTCTTCTCAATCGGCACCAACGACTTAACCCAGTACACCCTTGCAGTTGACCGCACCAATTCCGTCCTCACCGATCTGGCAAATGGTTTTGACCCAGCAGTATTGACCCTGATCCAATCGGTCATCGAAGGCGCCCACCGCAACGGGAAAAAAGTGGGCATCTGTGGCGAATTGGGCGGTGATCCGCTGGCGATACCATTGCTGGTGGGCATGGGTATGGACGAGTTGAGCATGAACCCCTCTGAAATCCCCGCCGCAAAGCAGATTATCCGCCAGCTTTCTCAGAAGGAGGCACACGCCGTTGCCCGCCAGGCATTGGAACTGGAAACTCCACAGGACGTGGTGGCACTGGTCAAGTCGGCTTTTCCATTCATTGAAAATTACCTCTAATCCCCTTTCGGATCGAATCAGATGCGTGCCTTTGAACGCCCCGAGCAGGAACGTAAAAAACTGATTTCCAGAGAAAAAGAGGCCAGTCTGCCTTTCTGGTTGGTTCGCTTATCCTTTGTGGTAGGCATCATCGGCGTTGTGCTGTTTTTCCTCGCTTTTTTCTATCAGACCGTCCTCAATCGAATGGGCATGCCGTACAGAGAGGCACAGGCTGCCGCCATTTTGATCGTCTTCATCGCCTGGCTCATTTTCACCCTGGCCTGCCGCATTTTGGGAATCAGCACACGCGCCCTGACTTACCCCAAATTAATGTCTATCCTGCGCAACGAAGTGGAAACCCCGCCGGACGAATTCAAAGCCAGCCGCAAGCAGATTGCCGCCGCTTTTGGCAGTTTGAACGATGACTGGCTGCTCTTTCCGGATATTTTCGCCGATGACCCGACTCAGGCACTACCTATGGTGCTACTAGGCCCTGGCGGTATTTTTGCCATCCGCGTCAACTATCAGGACCCGCGCTCAAAAGACTTTAACGACCCGGCGATTGCGCTACTGGCGGGCACTCGGGCTCTTGAAAAGCGGTTGGGCGTATCCGTCAGGCCGATTCTGGCTTTTTCTCGTCACACCAAACACTACCAGCCTGTCCATCCGGAAGTAAAAGTCTTTACCTTCCCGGACGCGCTGACATATATCACCTCCCGTGAAGCAACGCTGGATGCCGCCCAGCGCCGGCAGCTGAGCCTGCTGCTGGCTGAATTGGCCAACCTGCCGCGGGCTGCCCTGCTCCCCCACCCTGAAAGCAGCATCCCAGTGGTTTAATCTGCTCCCTTCACCCATTCGCGTCTTTCCGGGCGGGACTCAGTGTAATTGCAAACCACCCGCTCAACCAATTAAATTGCCGGATGAGGCGAGAAACCCCATCCAGTTGCCATCGTCGCCGGAGTGAAGAAAGAAGCCCGCAAAGCCTGACTTCTCATTAAATCCAAAGGAAGCCATCACCGTCAGAGCTTTTCAGAACTTTCAATACTGGTACATCATCCCGATCAGCCTGTTGCTGATCACCGGGCTGGCATTTGCAATGCTGGGCTTCTCACTCGACCGGGTCTTTGACGCCCGCTTGAAGGATTTCCGCTAAGCGCGCCATCGAATCCGATAAGATTGAGGTGGAATGCCAATAACTTCTTTGACAATCCCTTCGATTTGTTATAAAGTAGTTTCAAAAGTGATTACAAACTTTGGAGGAGACGATGCCCGAAACCGTAGGGATACGAACGCTAAAAGCCAAGGCGGGTGAAATTGTGCGAAATGTGCAACGCGGGACGCGGTATGTGATTTCTATTCGCGGCCACCCGGTTGCACTGATTATTCCCCTGGATCCATCGTCTTCGTTATCCACTCCAGACGCCTGGGATGCACTTTTTCAGGCAGGCAACCAATTAGAGTGGCAAACCACCCGCTCAACCGCTGAACTACTGGATGAGGTAAGAGGATGAGCCCGGTCACCATTGAAACCAGTGTGTGGATCAACGCCTTTCGTCCGCAAGAAGAAGGAAACCCACAAAGTCTGGCTTTTCTTCAAAAAGTACAGCATGGACGTGAACCGATCATTTCACCAACGCTTTTACTGCCTGAACTTGCTGCAGTGCTGGCAAGAGCTGGAGAAAAAAGTGAGAATATCCGGCGTTTTGTAGAAAGCATCAAAGGATTGCCCCATCAGGTGTTCGTTTCGCTGGATGAAGCCACCGCCGAAACAGCCGTTCAACTGGCCGAGCAGTGCAAACTGCGCGGTGCGGATGCCGTCTATGGAGCAGCCGCCTTGCGTTTTGCTTCCACATTGGTCACCCGCGACCGGGAACAGATAGACCGTCTGAGGGGGGTGATAGCGGTGCACTCACCCGACGAAATGATTTGAAGCGAATTACTGCCTAGCCTGTTCCAGTACATAGTCCACCATCCGCGCCGGGATGTTGACACCCGTGGTGGCAATGCTGTTGCGGAACTCCATCGTGTGATTAACCTCGTTGACCAGCAAACCGCGCTGCGGGTCCTCCAGCAGGTCAATCGCCAGCATGCCGCCGCCGATGGCGCGCGCCGCCTGCAGGCACAACTCGCCCATTTCCGGCGTGACCGGGCAGTTACTGGCCTGTCCGCCGCGCGCCGTGTTGGTGATCCAGTTGGGCGAGGTGCGGTAGATGGCGCCAACCGGCTCATCGCCAATCACAAAAGCGCGGATGTCGCGCCCCGGCTTGGGGATGTACTCCTGAATGTAGAAAATCTGGTGCTGCACGCCGCCCAGCGTGGCTTTGTGTTCGATGATCGCTTCGGCAGCGGCGCGGTCATCGGCCTTTGCCAGCAGCCGCCCCCACGAGCCAATGACCGGCTTGAGCACGCACGGGTAGCCCAGTGCATCGCAGGCCGCCAGCGCCGACTGCTCGCTGAACGCCATCAATACGCGTGGGGTGGGAATGCCCGCCCGCACCAGCAGCTGGCTGGTCTGGTACTTATCGCCGCAGCGTTCGGCTACCAGCGGCGGGTTGACTACCGGCACGCCGTGCGCGGCAAAGATGCGGCTGATGTACAGCCCGCGCGAATACGAAACCGAACGCTCGAACAGCACATCCACCGCCGCCGGATGTTCGGCAAGGTCATAAAACACCTCATCATCGTTGATCATCACCACTTCCACATTCGGGCGGCGGTTGAGCTCTTCCAGCAAGTACTTTTCCTCCGCCCGCAGACGGGTAAAAAGAAAACCTACACGCATTGTATTTCTCCTTACTGCTCCGTAAAGATCGCCTGAATGACCGCCTCGGCCGTCTGCTGGGTGGTAAGTTTCCCGCCCAAATCGGGCGTCACCTGCCCGGCGCGGATGACCGCCTCCACCGCCGCCTGCAGCCGGGCGGCCCACTCCCCTTCGCCCAGAAAATCCAGCATCAGCGCCGCGCTGCCGATCATCGCCAGCGGGTTGGCAACCCCCCGGCCGGCCAGCCCCGGCGCGCTGCCGTGAACCGGCTCGAACACGGCATAGCGCTCACCGAGGTTGGCCGAACAGGCCAGCCCCAGCCCGCCGACCAGCGCCGAGGCCTCGTCGCTTAAGATATCGCCGAACAGGTTGGTGGTCACAATCACACCGAACTGCTCCGGCGCGCGAATCAGCTCCATCGCGCAGGTATCCACCAGCATTTCGTCCACCTGCAAGTCCGGGAATTCGGCAGCGGTTTCCAGCGCGGTGCGGCGGAACAGACCGCTGGTCTGACGCAGTACGTTGGCTTTGTGAACCACCGTAACCCGCCGCAAGCCGCGCTGCTCCGCCAGCCGGCAGGCAGCGCGCATAATACGCTGCGAGGCACGCCGCGTGATGCGAATCTGCCCCAGCGCGGTTTCGCCGTCGGCGCTCAATTCTTCCGCGCCGGTGTAGGCATCCTCGGTGTTCTCGCGCACGATGATCAGATTGACCCCCGGCCGCGAAGCGGGATGGGGAATCGAACGGCAAGGGCGGATGTTGGCGTACAAATCCAGCTCCTGCCGCAGGCGCACCACCGGCGAACGGTAGCCCGGCACGTCCGGCGGGGTAGTCACCGCGCCGAACAGGGCCGCATCGCAGGCCTGCACCAGATGCAGGGTTTCTTCCGGCAGGGGCGTGCCGTGCCGAGTGTAAGCCCCCCAGCCGATTTCGCCGGTCTGCCAGTCCCAGCCCAGCGGCAGTGACTCCAGCACCCGAACGGCAGCATCCAGCACCTCGCCGCCGATGCCGTCGCCCGGCAGCAGCGCAATGCGGTAAGCACTCGCGGCCCGGCTCATGAGGTCAATTCCTCGATGTCATGATTTCTGAGAAAATTGACCAGCCCTCCGGCCGCCACAATTTTCAGCACAAACGGCGGCAGCGGTTGAGCCTGATAACTCTTGCCGCTGGTGCGGTCGTGAATCAAGCCGCCCGCCAGGTCCACTTCAACCACACTCCCCTCCGCAATTTCCAGCGCCGCCGGGCATTCGAGGATGGGCAGGCCGATGTTGATTGCGTTGCGGAAGAAGATGCGCGCAAAAGATGCAGCAATCACACACTGCACCCCCGTGCCGCGCAGGGCAAGCGGGGCATGTTCGCGCGATGAGCCGCAGCCGAAGTTCCAGCCGGCCAGAATCACATCGCCGGGCTGAACGGCAACGGCAAACTCCGGGCGGATTTCGCAAAAGGCTTTGGCAGCCAGTTCTTTTTCATCAATGGTGATGTTGTAGCGCGCCGGGATGATTTCATCCGTGTTCAGGTTATCGCCAAATTTCCAAACCCGTCCCATGGTAGCTCTCCTTTTCGTTGGGTAACATCCTTTCAAGATCATCCATTTCCTAATTAACGTCAATTCGGGATCAATCATTTTCACATCAACTTTCGAATTTTCGTCCCCCTCCCGCCTCCCCCAAAATCGCAAGGGCGATTTTGGGGGAGGTGCAGGTGGGGGTCATTGGCATTGCATAGCAGGTTTTGATCTTATCCCGAACTCACGTTAATTAACCATTTTCGGCCGCCTCCCCCAAAATCCGCAGAGCGATTTTGGGAGGTGCAGGGGCATGGACGATTATCGCCAACCTGCCGCCTTCAGGCAAAATTCGGGTTGGACAGGTACGGGCGGGGGTCGGCAATCCGCCCTTCGATAGCGGTTGCTGCGGCGGCAGCCGGGCTGCCGAGGTAAATTTCGGCCTGCGGGCTGCCCATCCGCCCGATGAAATTGCGGTTCATGGTGGTGAAAGCACGTTCACCGGCTGCCAGAACACCGCCGTGCCGTCCAATGCAGGCGCCGCAGCCGGGCGCGTTGACCGTGCAGCCGGCCTCCAGAAAGATTTGAATCAAACCGTTTGCCATGGCTTTTTCATACACCGTCTGGCTGACCGGCGTGACCAGCGCGCGCGTGTAGGGGTGAACCTGCCGCCCGCGCAAAATGGCGGCGGCAATTTCCAGGTCCTCATACCGCCCGTTGGTGCAGGTGCCGATGAACACCTGATCTACCGGCAGGCCGGCCGCCTCGTGCAGCGGGCGCACCTGATCCACATCCGGGTGACAGGCAACCTGCGGTTCCAGCGCCGAAACATCCACCTCAATCACCCGCTCATAGCGCGGGTTGACCGGCCGAGGCAGGTCGTAGGGCGGGGCGGCTTTGGTCTGGGTTTGAAGGTAGTCCAGGGTGATCTCGTCCGGCGCAAACAGGCCGCATTTGGCGCCCACCTCCACCGACATGTTGCTGAATACCAGCCGCTCATGCACCGGCAGACTGCGGCAGTAGGAACCTTCAAATTCCAAAGCCCGGTAGGTGGCCCCGTCCATGCCCATCTGCCCGACCACATACAGCATGACATCCTTGGCATAAACGCCCGGCTGCGGCCGGCCTTCCAGCCGGATGAGGATGGTGGGCGGGGTTTTGAACCAGCACTTGCCCGTTACCCAGGCCGCGCCGACCTCACTGGAACCCAGCCCGGTAGAAAAGCAGCCCAATGCGCCGTAGGTGACGGTGTGCGAATCGGCGCCGATGACCACCCCGCCGGGGCGCACAAAGCCCTCCTCGATCATCACCTGATGGCACACCCCGCGCCGGAAAAAATGGCGGATGCCCTGCTCGCGGATGAACTGCATGATGCGCGCCTGATTTTCAGCCGCCTGCAGGTTGGGCGCCGGGTAGGCATGGTCAAAGTGAATCACGATTTTATCCGCATCGCGGATCGGTTTGCCGATCTCGCGAAAGGCCTTGATCGCCAGCGGAGTGGTGTTGTCGTGGCTCATCATGTAATCCACATCCAGCAGGACGATTTCACCCGCCCGGACTCGCCGGCCGGCGCGCTGCGAAAAGATTTCCTCGATCAGTGTACCCATGTTTTGTCTCCTCCTAAAAACCGTTATCGGCGTGTTTTTTCAGCACCACCCGCGTCTCGGTCTGTTTGACGCCCGGCATGGTGCGTAATTCTTCAATAAAATTGTTCAGTTCCAGCGTGGTGGGCACTTTGATATAGGCGGCAATGTCCTGCTCGCCGGTGATTTCATAGACATTGAACACATATTTGAGGTTTTTCAGCCGGCGCACCACCGCGCCGGTATAGACGTGCGATTCGACCGCAATCATCACAATGGCGTTGATTTCGCGGGGGAAAATGTCCAGCCGCCGGCCGGTGACCTGCTCGGCAATTTCCAGAATATCGGCATCGTGCAGAATTTTGCGCTCATCACCGATGGTTTTGATTTCTTCCACGATGCGCTCCAGCTCGTCCGGCTGAACCTGCAGGCCGTACTCCTCCAGCCTGGCCGCAACCGCTTTCTTGCCGGTGTACTTGTCAATCACAATGCGCCGTTCGCGCCCCAGCAGGGCCGGGTCAACGCTTTCGTAGGTGCGCGGGTCTTTCAGCACGCCGTTGGTATGCACCCCGGATTTGTGGGAAAAGGCGTTCAGGCCGGTGACCGGTTTATTGGGCGCCACAAAAAAGCCGGAAACGCGCTCGACATACGCCGCCAGGGATGGCAGGGTGCGCAAGTCATAATGTTCCACCCCCATCCAGCGGTTGAGCGCCAGCGCCGCCTCGGCCAGGTCGGGGATGCCGGCGCGCTCGCCCATGCCGTTGACGGTGGTGTGAATGCAGTCGGCACCGGCGCGCAGGCCTTCCAGCGCGTTGGCCAGCGCCAGCCCAAAATCGTTGTGGCAGTGCAGATCCATTTTGCAGGGCAGCAACCGCTGGCGCAGGGCTTTGACACGTTCGTAGGTTTCATGCGGGCGCAGGACGCCCAGTGTATCGGCAAAGCTGATGCGGTCGGCGCCGGCTTCGATGGCAGCATTGCAGACCCGCACCAGAAAGTCAAAATCGGTGCGGCTGGCGTCTTCGGGAGTGTAGCGCACCTTCAGCCCCAGGCTGCGCGCCAAGCGGATGTGTTCGGTAATGGTCTGCAAGGCGGTATCCTCATCCTTGCCCAGCTTGTTTTGCAGATGAATGCGCGAGGTCGGGTAGAAAATGGCGACCCGCGCCGCGCCGGCGGCGTGCGCCTTCTCGATTCCGCTGCGGGTGGCCAGCGAGTGAGCCACCACCTCGGCCTTCAAACCCAGCCCGGCGATGCGCCGAACCGCCTCAAACACCTTGGGCGAGACGCTGGGATCGCCGGCTTCGATCATCTCCACGCCCACCGCGTCCAGCAGGCGGGCAATCTCAACCTTTTCCTCCACGGTGAAGTTGACCAGCGGGGTCTGTTCCCCTTCGCGCAGGGTACTGTCCAGAATTTCTGCCATTGAAAAACAACCTCCCAACCATAAAAATAAAAACTCCCCGGGCGAGGGGGAGTTTGTGCCAGACCAGAGCGTAAAAGGAGTCGCCTCTTAAACGCCGCAAACCCGCCTGCCCGAAGGGAAGGGGCCGATGCGCTTGGTTTGCTTCTTGACAAAGAGGAAGAGACGATTCATGATGATTGAAAGTATAAGGAAATTGGCGGAAATGTCAAGAAGGAAATTTTTTTCACACAGCAAAACACATTTTGGGATAAGTACGGCTTCATACCAACTTACCCAGTATTTCCGGCGGGACCAGTTTCTTCAGGTGAGGATATTGTTCAATCAAACGGGCAATGTCCGCCAGGTCTTTTTGCCGCTTACTGCCGCGCCGTTCTGGATCGGAGGCAGCCCAAATTTTCCCCTGCAATACGTCTTCCAAAGCGGCAACCGGCAGTTTTAGACCCAATACTTCCCGAATTTCGGCACGTTCGACAAAGGATGGATAACGTTCATCCATCCAAATCTGTACCCGCAGGGCGGAACCCGGCAGTGAAATGTCGAGGCTGTGCGGCAAACGGTGGACGACAAAATGGGCGCGGATGAGCCGCTCCAATTCATCCATCGAGTCAACAGCTACAACAATGTCCAAATCTAAACTGACCAAAGGTTCAGCATAAGCATTGACTGCCTGCCCGCCGATTACACAAAATCGAATGTGATGCTGGCGGAGAAATTCCAACACCTTTTCCAATAGATTTTCTTGATCCATCGTAACGGTTTTCCAAAACGTGGTCGCTTGCATAACTATTCTCTTCCAATGATTGTATCACTCACTGATGCCCGTTCGTAAAATTTAATCCACCCAAATCAATAATAAATCCCCACCCCTTTTGACAGAGGTGGGGCAGTGAGCCTGTTTGTGTTGTTATTATCCTTTGCGACGCCGACCTTCAGCGTCGGCAGCCTTGAGAGCCATAAAGACCGCTTGCGGGGTGATCTCACCCAGTTCATTGTAAATGGTCTCGCCGGGGGCGCAGGCTTTTTCGGCGGCGCGCATCAGGTCTTCGTCGCTGACCTCAGCCAGTCCAATCTCGGCAAGGGTGGTCGGAAGTCCAACAGCCTCGCAGAAGGTAAAGACTTCGTCAATCATATCCGGGCTTTTACCGGTCAGGAACAGGGAAGCCAGCGTGCCGATAGCCACCTTCTCGCCGTGGAAATAATGATGGGTAGGTTCTAAGGCGGTCAGGCCGTTGTGAATGGCATGAGCAGCCGCCAAACCACCCGATTCGAACCCCAAACCACTGAGTAAGGTGTTGGCCTCCACCACCTTTTCGAAAGCATCGGTTACCACGCCGGCGCGGTTGGCCGTCACCGCCTGAACCCCGTAATCCAGCAGCGTTTCGTAACAGAGGCGCGCCAGCGCGTAAGCCGTCATGGATCCGAGGCGGCCGGTCATATTCGGCGCACGCTTGATCCGGCATGACTCGGCTTCAAACCAGGTCGCCAGAGCATCGCCCATACCGCTGACCAGGAAGCGGGCCGGCGCTCCAACAATGATACGGGTATCTACCAGCACCACATTCGGATTGGCCGGCAGAAAGAGATAGCGTTTGAATTGTCCATCGGGTGTGTAAATCACCGAAAGCGCGCTGCACGGAGCATCGGTTGAGGCAATGGTCGGCGCAATCATCACCGGCAGTTTGAGAAAATACGCCACAGCCTTGGCGGTATCCAGCGTTTTGCCGCCGCCAATGCCAATTACCACTTCCGCCTCAAAGGTTTTCCCAACAACCTGCAAGCGCTCAATTTCTTCATCTGAGCATTCGCCGCCGAATTTTTCAACCTGAACGGCGACCTTCCCGTCGAAAACGGGGAGCAGTTCAGGAAGAATCTTCTCATAAACCAACGGATCGGCCAGGAGCAGCGCCTTTGAGCCAAATCGAACGCTTTCCTCGCCGAGATGCTTCAACGCATCGTAACCTTGCACATATCGTCCGGGAAAAATTGAAGTCGTAATCATCGTCAAAATCCTCCAAATCAGTAATTTGTGATAAATTTTACAAAATGAATTGTAGCATATTGTTCAAAATTTCACAAGCAGATCAAACAAACAAAACTCACCAATCAGGGGTGACCCCTGTCATGTCTTGAATGGAGTGACTGCGCGACCGGGACCGGCGCTCGCCACTAACCCTTACCTTCTTACCATTGGAAGATAGACCAGCGGCACCAGGGTCAGCCGATCAATACGCACAAAACTATCTCCCACCGGGTCGCAAGCCGGATCGAGGCGCAGACGAGTGATGATTCCGTTCCAGTTCGAATGCTGGCGCATGTTCAAAACCAGAAACTGATCACTGCCGTCCGCGGTAAAATTCAAATCCACTTTTCGTGATTCGTCAAAAGTCACATCTCCCAAGCGTTGAAAATGGAGCTGCCCACAGGAATGAGTAACCGAGGCCATCTTGATCGTGATGAAAGGATACTGGTGTGCCGGTATGGATAACCACGGCCCGTTGATAATCGGATCGGTTGCCGTGACCTTGAACACGACACCGAGCGGGTTATCCCCTTCTGGTTCTACTAAACTCTGCTGTACCGACCAGCCCTGCAAACCGTTCACAAAATCCCAGCTGGTTTTATTGCTCACCAGACCGATGCGGTCAATGCGTACAGCGTTATTGTTCGCCTGAGAGCAGGCCGGGTCAAGGCGCAGTTGTTCAATCACTCCCGACCAGCGAGGGTTCTGTCTCATATCCACCAGCACAAACTTTGTGGCTCCATCGGCAGTCAAGGGGAAGTATAAGGAGCGCTCCTCATGAAAGACTGCCTCCCCCGCTCTGCGAAAGAAAATCTGAGCGCAGTTATCGGTCTGAGAGGCCATTTCGATATACACAAACGGATAATCTGCGGCGTTGACCCGAAAATATGGACTGTGCATAAACGGGTCATCCCCCGTAACCGAAATCACCACTCCCGCAGGAGGCACACCCTGAACCGGATTTGCCAGATTTTGCACCAGACTCCAACCATTCAACCCGCTCGAAAAGTCCCACGCAGCAAAGTTGCCGGTCAGGGCTATATAATCCAGCCTGACCGCATTCGCCATTGCAGTAGCCGGCGCACAGGCCGGGTCAATTCGCAGGCGGACAATCGTCCCGTTCCAGTTCGGGTTTTGACGCATGTCAATCAGAAAGTGTAAATCGCCGCCATTGGGCGTCACCGTAAAGCTGACAGAACGCGAATCGGCAAAACCCGGATCGCCTGCCCGTTGAAAATAAATCTGCCCGCAGCTGTCGGTCTGGGAGGCCATCTTCACGTAAAGGTAGGGATAATCTTTGGCTAACACGCCAGCCATTTGAGGACCTTCGATAAAGGGGTCCTGGCCGGTAACGAAAAAGACGATCCCCTGAGCCCCAATTTCGCTGAACACTAATGATCCGTTTGCAGTCCACCCCTGTAAACCATAGCGAAAATCCCAGGCTGTTCGAAACTGAGGGGTTGAAAGAATCGAAGAAGGTTGCTGTGCAGCAGCCCGTGCAACCCGTAACGGAGTTAGCCCAATAACCGTCATCAAGGTGCTGACTATCGCAAGGCAAACGACAAGGTTAATGAAATTGCGTTTCTGATTCATTCGATACACTCCTGCTTTTACTCGTCTTTCTAAATGGGGCACAGTAAAATTTATCAACACGATCTCAACAATTCTGTCTTGAATCTTTTATAAAGGGATTACACCTCCTCGTGAAAACGCTTAAGGGGGAATTCATTACCATAAGGCATGAAATCCCGATAGGGATGGAAATTTGAAACATACCCCATTTTAAGGGGTTTATTTGTCCATTTTCAACAGGTTTGTTTAAAGTTTAACCAAAGTTTAAACTTTGAGCAGAATGTTCAACTACTGGCGCCGTCTTACCCCCCTCACTCCGCCTTTTTGTTGAAAATCTCGTGATAATCGCGGTCCAGTTCGGGGTCAACCTCGGCGTAGCGCTGGGTGGTGATAATGCTGCGGTGACGCGCCAGCCGGCGTGCCTTTTCCATGTTATTGGTCGCCAGCAGGACGATGGTCACAAAATAATGGCGGAAAGCGTGCGGATGGATGCTTTGGGCAGCTTCACTGCCCAGCGCCTCAGCCGCCCGCCCGCGCACAATATCCCAGGCCGTGGAAGGGTCCAGCGCGGAAGGCTGCACTGAACGGGCACGGCGGTCATGGCGCACGAACAGCGGGCTGCGCTGTTCCAGCGCCGCCGGCCGCCCGCGGCGGGGCGCGGCATCATGTTCCGCCGCCGGCTGCCGTTCGTTCAGGTAGTCCTGCAGGGCGTTCAGCACGCGCTCTGAAACGCGCACCCAGTCCTCCTGATCGCCCTTGCCCACCACCCGCAGGCGCGCTTCCAGAAAGTCCACATCGCCAATCCGCAGCTGACAGGCTTCCGAAACCCGCAGGCCGGTATCCGCCAGCAGCAAAATGAAAGCCCGGTCGCGCAGGTTGCGCAACCGCACGCGGCGGCGTTCGGCGCGCCGCGCGGCCGGTTTCAAAGTCTTCTGCCCCGCACCGGGCGGTTCGTCCTCCTCCGGCAGCGGGGCGTGAATCAGGTTCTGGGCGTACTCGATCAGCCGTTCGATGTCCTCGCGCGGGAACTGCGGGCGTCGGCGGCCGGCTTTGCGGGCGCGTTCGGCAATCAGCTGCTCGATGCGCGGCAGGTGCGGGCTGGCAATGCGCTCGGCGAGCAGAAATTTATACAGCCCCTTGACCGCCGAAAGGTACAGGTTCTGGCTGGCCGGGCTGAGGTTTTGCAGGTCTTCGATGAAAACCGCCACCCAGCCTTCGTCCAGTTGATCGGCGGGGGTCTGGTCGGGGTCGAGGGATTGACGGCTGCCGTCCGGCAGGCGCCGGCCGCTGCGCAGGCTCTGGCAAAAGGCGTTCAGCCCGTTGCGGTAGGATTTAATGGTGCGCGGGCTGGCGCGTTTAACCGTCAGGTAACGCTGGATGGCTTCGCTGATCGTGAGCATGCTTCTAGTATATCCGAATTCAGCCCGCAGCGGAAACCTGCGCTTCAACCTCCTCCACAGCCGCCCGCAGGATTTGGGCAAATTGCCCAGCCGCGCCCGGCCGGTCGGCGGCATTCCTCACCGCATCAATCAGCGCCGAGCCAATGATGACCCCATCGGCGTTTCTGGCAACCAGCCGCGCCTGCTGCGGCGTGGCAATCCCAAACCCGACCGCCAGCGGCGTCTGCGTCAGCGAACGAGTGCGGCGGATCAAATCCTCCAATCCCTCCGGAAGGCGTTGGCGCGCGCCGGTCACGCCGGTTAACGAAACAAGGTAAAGGAATCCGCGCGTGCGGGCGGCAATGATGCCGGCGCGCTGCGGCGGCGTAGCGGGCGAAAGCAGGTAAATGAGCGCCATGCCATGCGCCTCGCAGCAGGATTCAAAAAACGCGCCCTCTTCCGGCGGCAAATCGGGCAGTATCACCCCATCCGCACCGGCAGCAGCAGCATCCTTGACCCAGCGCTCCGGCCCGTAAGCGAGGATGGGGTTGAGGTAGCCCATCAACACCAGCGGCTGAGCCACCCCGCGCTGGCGCAGCTCAGCAACCAGATTCAGGCAGCCCGTGGTGGTCATTCCGCCGGCTAACGCTGTTTGGGTGGCGTATTGAATGGTCGGGCCGTCCGCCAGCGGGTCGGAAAAGGGCATCCCGATTTCGAGGAGATCGGCCCCGTTTTCTGCCAGCTTTTGCAGTACCGCCAGAGAGGTTGGGACATCTGGGTAGCCGGCCGGGTAGTAAAAAATCAACGCCGAGCGGTTTTGACGGCGTGCCTCGCCGAATGCCTGCTGAATGTGAGCAATCCCGTTCATTCCAGCTCTCCTTTCAGCGCCGTGATGACCGTTTCAAGGTCTTTGTCTCCCCGCCCGGAGAGGTTGACCAGCATCCGGTGTTGGGGGGGCAACTGCGGCGCGAGGCGGATGGCTTCCGCCAGCGCGTGCGAGGATTCGAGCGCGGGTAAAATGCCCTCGGTTCGCGCCAGACGTTGAAAGGCGCGCAGCGCGTCGGTATCCTCTACGCTGGTGTAGCGCGCCCGCCCGCTCTCATACAGCCAGGCGTGTTCGGGGCCTACCGCCGGGTAATCCAGGCCGGCGGAGATGGAATGGGTGGGAAAGACCTGTCCGTCTTCATCCTGCAGCAGATAGGTAAAGGTGCCGTGCAGCACACCCGGGCGGCCCAAATGCGGGTCGCCAAAGCGCGAGGCATGTTGACGGCTGGCAATGCCCTTACCGCCGGCTTCCACACCGATCAGCGCCACGGTCGGGTCGTCAAGGAAGGCTGAAAACAGCCCAATGGCGTTGGAACCTCCGCCAACGCAGGCAATACAGGTATCCGGCAGGCAGCCGGCCTGCTCCATCATTTGCTGCCGGGCTTCGCGTCCGATGACCGACTGAAAATCGCGCACCATCATCGGGTAGGGGTGCGGTCCCAGCGCCGAACCGAGCAGGTAATGGGTGGTCTGGACATGGGTTACCCAGTCGCGGATCGCCTCGTTGACGGCGTCTTTGAGGGTGCGGCTGCCGCTTTCCACCGGGCGCACCTGCGCGCCCAGCAGTTTCATGCGCTGAACATTGGGCTGCTGGCGCGCCATATCCAGGCTGCCCATATAGACCACACACTCCAGATCGAGCAGCGCGGCGGCGGTGGCAGCCGCCACCCCGTGCTGACCGGCGCCGGTTTCGGCTACCAGCCGGCGCTTGCCCATCCGCTTTGCCAGCAGCGCCTGCCCCAGCGCATTGTTGATTTTGTGAGCGCCGGTGTGGGCCAGGTCCTCGCGTTTCAGGTAAATCCGCGCGCCGCCCAATTCCGCGGTCAGACGGGCGGCAAAGGTCAGCGGTGTGGGGCGGCCGACATAGGTGCGCAGCAAATCGTCCAATTCCTTTTGAAAGGCCGGCTCACGGCGGGCGGAAAGGTAAGCCTCTTCCAGTTCCTGCACGGCCGGCATCAGGGTTTCGGGGATAAACTGCCCGCCGTATCTGCCAAAGCGGCCGGGACGGTTTGCAACAGGTTCAAAAACAGCGGTTTCCATGAAAATTCTCCTCTTGATTGGTTTGAAGATCGGCAGAGGCGCTGCGCGCAGCGTGGACAAAAGCGCGCAGGAGCGCGGAATCCTTGCGCCCGGGCGCCGCTTCCACCCCGGAGGCAACATCCACACCCCAGGGTTGAACAAGGGCAATGGCTTTTGCGACGTTTTCGGGGGTCAGCCCGCCGGCCAGCAGAATCGGCCAGCGGCGCGCCAGGTCGGCAGCCAGGTCAAGGTTTGCCGGCTGCCCGCTGCCGCCGTACAGGCCCGGCCGAAAGGCATCCACCAGATAGGCCGGCGGGGAGGAGCGCGGCGGGTAGGTTTGCAGCGCCTGTTCCAAATCCGCCCGGCCGGTCGGGCGCAGGGCTTTGAAAGCCAGCCCGTCCAGCTGCGCCAGGTCGCAGGCCGGCTCGTCGCCGGATAACTGTGCCAGATCAAGGGAACAGGCGCTCATCAGGCGGCGGACATCTTCGGACGGCAGATTGACGAACACACCCACACACACCACTCCGCTGCCGCGCAGGGCTTCCACAATCGCAGCGCAGCGCTGGGGGTCAATGAAGCGCGGGCTTTGTGGAAAGAAGTTGAAACCCAGTATGTCCGCCCCGGCTTCAACGGCATGGAGCGCATCCTCCAGCGTGGTGATTCCGCAGATTTTCACTTTCATGCCGGCCTCCCCAGCAGTTCGCGCAGCTTTGCGCCGGGATCGGGGCTGGTGACCAGCGCTTCGCCGACCAGCAGGGCATCAAAACCGGCTTGCGCCAGCTGCCGCGCGTCTTCAGCGGTGTGAATGCCGCTTTCCGCCACCCGCACCATATCCGCCGGGAGGTGTTGAATGAGATTCAAGGAGGATTGCAGGTTGACTTCAAAGCTGCTCAGATCACGGTTGTTGACACCAATTACCTGCGGCCGGCAGTTTAGGGCAGCTTCCAGTTCCGGCAGGGAGTGAACCTCAATCAGCGCGTCCATTCCGGTCTGACAGGTGAAATCGTAAAGGCGCATCAAATCGGCCGGCGTGAGGCAGGCGGCAATCAGCAGCACAGCAGACGCACCGGCAGCCCGCGCCTCCAGAATCTGGTACGGCGAAAGGATGAAATCCTTGCACAACACCGGCGGAGAATCGGGCAAGGCGGCCACGCTGTGCAGGTCTGCAAGACTGCCGGAAAAGAAACGGCTGTCGGTCAGCACACTGATGGCTACTGCACCGTTCTGCCGGTAGATCTCCGCCAGGTGAAGGACATCGAGCTGCACCGCCAGCGCTCCGCGCGAGGGAGAAGCGCGTTTGATTTCGGCAATCAGGCGGACGGGAGTGCCCGGCGGGCGGCGCAAAGCTGCCGCAAACGAAGGCGGGGGCGGGGCAGCCAGCGCGGCAGTTTCCAGCTCCTCCATCGTCCGCAGCCGCTGCCGCCGGCCGATTTCCGCCCACTTATGGGCAATGATTTCTTCGAGGCGGTTCATGCCGCCACCTCTTGACTGAAGGAGATGAGCGCTTCCAGCCGTTCGAGGGCTGCACCGCTGGAAAGCGACTGTTCGGCTTCTTGCAGAGCGCCGCGCAGGTCGCCGCTCTGCGCAGCGATGGCGGCGGCGCTGTTCAGCAGCACCACATCGCGGCGCGGGCTGTCATCGCGGTTTTCGAGAATGGCGCGCAGGATGGCGGCGTTCTCCTGCGGCTGCCCGCCGCGCAGGTCTTCGGGAGCAGCACGGCGCAGCCCCAAATCGGCGGCATCCAGTTTGTAGGTGTCCACCCGGCCGCCGACCATCAGACTGACAAGGTTCGGGCCGCCGGTGGAAAGTTCATCCAGCCCCCCGTAACCGTGGACGACCATCGCGCCGGCCGCGCCCAGTTCCATCAGCACCTGCGCCAGGGTGGAAACCAGGGCAGCGTCATAAACGCCGAGCAGCTGATAGGCAGCCCCGGCCGGATTGGTAAGCGGGCCGAGCAGGTTGAACAGGGTGCGTTGACCCAGCTCGCGGCGCGGGCCGACGGCATGTTTCATCGCCGGGTGAAAGTTTGGCGCAAACAGAAAGCCGATGCCCACCGCTTCAATGCACTGTGCCACCTGCTGAGGCGAAAGGTCAATGCGCACCCCCAATGCTTCCAGCACATCGGCGCTGCCGCAGCGCGAAGAGGCGGCGCGGTTGCCGTGTTTGGCAACCCGCCGTCCGCTGCCGGCGATGACAAAGGCAGCCGCGGTGGAGATGTTGAAGGTGTGGGCGCCGTCGCCGCCGGTGCCGGCGGTATCCACCAGCGGCGCGCCGGGAACGTTCACGCGGCGGGCATTAGCGCGCATGGCGCGGGCGCTGCCCAGAATTTCCTCTGACGTTTCGCCTTTCATGCGCAAAGCCACCAGATAACCGGCAATTTGCGCCGGCGTGGCTTCCCCCTTCATGATGATGTGCATGGCCTGTTCGGCTTCCGCGGCGGTCAAGTGTTGATAATTCATCACTTTGGCAAGATACGGCTTGAGCATGATCTACCTCCAAAAAGAGACATTATGAATAAAGCGGCTGGTTGACGGTTAATTTCAAAAAATTGTCCAGAATTTGCCTTCCGGCTGAGGTCAGTATGGATTCGGGATGAAACTGCACGCCGAAAATGGGCAGCGAACGATGGCGGAGCGCCATCAATTCACCGGCTTCGCTGTAGGCGGTCGGCATCAGTGCTTCGGGCAGCGGCTCGGCAACCATCAGGGAGTGGTAGCGGGTGGCTTCAAACGGGTTGGGCAGGCCGGCAAAAAGGTCTTCACCGTTGTGGAAAATCTGCGATGTTTTGCCGTGCATCAGCCGCGCCGCACGAACCACCTGGCCGCCAAACACCGCACCAATGCACTGATGTCCCAAACAAACCCCCAAAATGGGAATGACACCCCCCAGCCTGCGGATCACTTCCGATGAGATGCCGGCATCCTGCGGTCCGCCCGGCCCGGGCGAAATGACAATCCGCTGCGGGTGCAGGTCGAGCACATCCGCCAGACTGACCTGATCGCTGCGCACCACCTGTACCTGCTCGCCCAGCTCGCCGAAGAGTTGAGCGAGATTGTAGGTGAAGGAATCGTAATTATCGAGAATGAGCAACATCATCGGTCTCCTTTCGTTCGGCAATTTCAACGGCTTGCGCCAGGGCGCGCGCCTTGTTGAGTGTTTCCTCGTACTCCCGTTCGGGTTGAGAATCGGCTACGATCCCCGCCCCGGCCTGCAGGGCAATTTGCTCGCCCTGCATGACCAGCGTGCGGATGGCAATGCAGGTATCCATGCTGCCGTCATAGGCAAAGTAACCCACCGCCCCGGCATAAACGCCGCGCGGCTGGGCTTCCAGTTCGGCAATGATTTGCATGGCGCGCACTTTGGGAGCCCCGCTGACCGTACCGGCCGGAAAGGTGGCACGCATGAGTTCAAAGGCATTCGCCGCCGGGCGCAGGCGGCCTTCCACCTGCGAGACAATGTGCATCACATGCGAGTAGCGTTCAATGGTCATCTGCTCGCGCACCCGCACACTGCCGAACTCGCACACCCGGCCCAGATCGTTGCGCGCCAGATCAACCAGCATGATGTGTTCGGCGCGTTCTTTTTCGTCAGCCAGTAAATCCTGTTCCAGTTCCATATCCTGCTGCGGGGTGGCTCCGCGCGGGCGCGTACCGGCAATGGGACGCAGCGTGGCAGTAGCACCGCTCAGACGCACATGCATTTCTGGCGAAGCGCCGATCAGCCGCAGCGGCTGCCCACCCGCCGCACCGCCAAAATCGAAGTAAAACATATACGGCGAGGGGTTGAGACGGCGTAAAGCGCGGTAAATTTCAAACGGCCGTGCCGGTGTGGAACGGGTAAAGCGCTGCGAAAGTACCACCTGAAAAATCTCACCGGCGCGGATGGCTTCCTTTGCCTGTTCCACCGCACTCAAAAAAGCATCCCGCGGCATGGAAAGCCAGTCGGAAGGGAAAATACCGGCAGCCGAAGCAGACGGCAGGGCGGGCAGGGGCTGGTTGATCCGGCTGTGGAGTTCATTCAGGCGGCGCAGGGCCTCGCGCTGGCGGTGCGGTTCGGGCAGCGAAAGGTCGGGGTGGACGATGAGCATCACCTTGCCGAAGGCATGGTCAAATGCAACCAGGCTGTCGGCCTCCAAAAACACGCCGTCGGGCATCTGGTTTTGAAGCGGGAGGCGGCTGACCCCCGCTTCGAACCAGCGCACCATCTCGTAGCCCAAATAGCCAACCAGACCGCCGCTGAAGCGCGGCATTCCCGGGGCTGCCGGACGCTGAAGGGCGCGAAATTCCTCCTCCAGACATTGAAAAGGGTTGCCGGCGCGGCTGTGCTGACGGCCGTCCGCCTCACGGACGATCAGCCGATCCCCCTGCAAAAGAAAGACACGGCGGGGGCGCACCCCAATGAACGAATAACGGGCAACCTGCTCGCCGCCGGTAACCGATTCGAGCAGGAAGGAAGGGCTGCCATCCGCCAGTTTAAGATAGATGGAAACCGGCGTTTCCAGGTCGGCCGGCAGGGTACGCACCAGCGGCGCCGAAGGATGCTGGTCCACCTGAGTAGCCGGGTTGAGCGGGCGGTTGTTCAACATGCGATCATCACCTCCAATCTACATTAATCCAAAAAACCTCTCCGTCCATTGGGACGAGAGAGGTTTCTCGCGGTGCCACCCAATTTAGGCTGGTGATAGGATTTTAACGAAAAACCCCGTAGTGAACACGACGGGGAAAGAAGCCAGCCTCACTCGTGGGGTACGCGGTTGCATGAACCGGTGATACCCTTTGCCCTGATAACGGTGGCAGCTCCGGCGCGGGATACTCGGCGTAACAGCCTTTGACCCTGCGGCTCCGGGAACCATTCCGCCTTACGGGACGGGCAGGGCTTTCACCTGACCCCTGCTCTCTGTGCCGCCGCGGCTAAAGCGTACTCTTTCCCTTCACAGCCATTCTGGTATGAATGATTGGACTTTTTATATCAAAATTGAAAGCGAAAGTCAAGAGGGATTTTTATTGAAATGCAAAGTAATTAATTAACATTTGCTACTGTCATTTGATATTATGTTATAATATTTCAAGCAAAAAGACTTGGAGGAAGTGCGTGATGCAATCTATACCTGAGACGATTGCCCAGATAGGCCGTAGAATGTTTGAACGGCGCTTGACCGATATGTCCGGTGGAAATATTAGTGCTCGCGAAGGAAACACCCTCTACATCACCCCAAAATATAGTGGCAGCCGCCATCACTGGCAATTGACTTCCGAACAAATCCTCAGCGGACCATTAAGCTCCAAGTACTGGAGTGAACAGCCTTTATTTTCTCGTGAAGGTAAAGCTCATTTGCTGATCTATGAAACATTTCCAGATGTACAAGCCATAATTCACGCTCATCCTTTTCATGTACTTCCTTTTTGCATGAAATCTCGTCCTATTCCTGCCGTTCTCGAAGGAACTCAAAAATTTGGGTTGATCGAGGTGGTTTCACCCGCACCTGCTCATAGCCAGGAATTGGCAGAAAATATCGTAGCTGGCTTAATTGGGAAAGAAGATCGAATAAGAATCCAGGCAGCCGCAGTATTAATCCCGTATCATGGAATTATCGTAGCTGCAAAAGACCTTTGGTCAGCAATTGACGCCGTTGAAAGAATCGACTGGAATGCCTGGTGTCTGCTGGCAGCCAAATGGCTTGAATAACCTCTTCAGATGAATACAATGTTTCTAACTGTCACTGCAAATTCTGCTTTAGATCAAGTTTGTTTTATCAAACGCTTTTCTCCCGGTACACGCATGGTGGCGTCCAAATTTATCGAAAGTGTTGGGGGTAAGGGATTTGACACTTCCGTTGCACTTCGAGCATTTAACCTCCAAACCGTTGCTCTTGGATTTGTTGCAGGTGCCAATGGGAATCGGTTAATGCGTCTGATTGAATCCTATGGAATTATCCACGATTTGATTTGGGTTGAAGGTGAAACACGAGTAGCCCTTTTGATTGTCGAAGAGGAGTACAACCGTCATAGCCATATTATGATTGGGGGTTATTCTATTCGCATGGAAGCTCAAGAGGAGCTGACCAAACGCTTTAAAAACCACCTTCTTCAAGCAAAATGGGTTATCCTTGCAGGATCGCTACCAGAAGGTATTTCTCCAGATTTTTATGGGCGTCTAAACCAGATAGCCAATCATTCTCAAGTTCCGGTGCTGGTGGATTGCTCAGGCGAAGCGGCTTTGCAATGTATTATCACTCCTCCCACTGTATTGAAGATGAATTGGCCTGAATTTAATCAGACTTTTCAAATGGACTGTCAAAACATATCATCCCTTATGAAAGCTGGACGAGAAATTCGTTTGACTTTTAGACTTCCATCGCTGGTGATTACATGTGGAGAAGATGGTATTCTGGCTATCACAGATCAGGGCAGTTATTTTGCCGTCGCTCCCCGTCAAGAACCCATCAATGCTGCCGGCGCGGGAGATGCAACCTCTGCGGCATTAACCTGGCGACTTTCACAGGGTGATTCATGGCGAGAGGCTCTCAGATGGGCAGCCGCTGCGGGAGCAGCTACAGTTTTAACAGAGAGGACGGCCGAATGCTATTACTCCGATATTGAAAAAATTCAACACCTCACAAAGATCCATGAAATTTGATGGATACTCAAAAATTTTAAATTTGGAGAAATAAAATGATGCTAAAAGAAATTGATTTCCCAATAAGCCTGAATTTTCAACCAGAAAGCGGAATGATTGAGCCCTGTCCTCAAGTCACACCTCGTCATTTAAGTGACTTGAGAATGATGTTCCAGGACCATCAAGCCGTTGAAAAGATTTTAGAAGTAGAGGATCGCCTCATTTACGAAATTCGCTACTATCCATTTGTTACGAGCCATTCAGATATGGCATTAGCCGTAACAAAAATTTTCCCCGGTATTATTGGGCACGAATATCACATGACCAAAGGGCATAAACATGAGCGTCCAGATCAGGCCGAGGTATATTATTGTGTGAAAGGAGAAGGTTACCTCCTTTTGGATACCTTAGAGGGCGACTTTCGTGCCATTCAATGGAATGCCGGCGTAGTCACACATATTCCACCCATGTGGGCTCATCGTGTGGTTAATACGGGTAATGATGTGTTAGTTTTTATGGGAATATTCCACTTAAGTGCTGGTCATGATTACGACATTGTCGCCTCCAAAGGGTTCACTTACCGAGTAATTTCAGTGGACGGTAAACCAAAATTAGTTGAACAATTTCGGAACAAATAAACCAGACTTAGAGTGAGGAAGACCAATGGCATCAAATATCTATCACAGTATTGGGGTAGACATTGGCGGGACAAAAATTGCCTTTGGAGTTTTTGATATACATGGTAATATAAAGGATGATATTCATATCATTCCCGTACCTTTTGATAAAAAAAAGGTAGCAGATGTCCACAGCATCATTGATTCCATAACGCCCTTTGTGGAAAATGCTAAAAAATATTATCCACTATTAGCCGGTATAGGATTAAGCATTTGTGGAAACGTGAATAAGGAAAATGGAGAAGCGACATTAATTCCTAATCTTCATTGGCGATATGTGCCGATTGGTACAATGGTAAAAGACGCATTCAATTTGCCCGTTTTCGCTGGCACCGATGTTCGAGCTGCAATAATCGCGGAACGGCTCTGGGGAGTGGCGAAAAATTCCCGCTTCTTTTTATGGTGCACAGTCGGTACAGGATTTGGGGGTTATCTTTTTCTGGATGGAAAACTCTATGATGGTTATCATGGTTTCGCAGGGCCATTTGGACATACCATTTGGGACGAAGACGGTTTCCCCTGCGGTTGCGGTCAAAGAGGCTGTTTTGAAACCTTCGTGGCTGGTCCTGCCATTGCTCGCGCCGGTCAGGCTGCAGTGGATGCAGGACATAGCCCCATCATGGCCACCTTAAGTAATGGTGAGCGTGTAACTACTCATGTTGTAATTCAAGCGTTCCATCAAAAAGATCCCGCTGCACTTTCTATAATTGAACAGGTAGCGCGTCTTATTGCAATCAATCTTTCCGGAGTGGTCAACACACTTGATTTAGAAATGATTATCATGGGCGGTGGAGTGATTCAGGCCTGCCCTGAATTGGTCGAACGAGTTGATCATTATATAAGAAAATTCCTAATGTCAGAAGAATTAAAAAGAGATCTTAAAATATACAAAGAAAGCTTTATAAATTCAGCACTTTACGGGGCCGCGGCTGACGTATTTCTTCGGAGTGCCCTGATAAATGATGATATTGGAGCATAATGGATATTCCTGATGGAAATTGAAAAGGCAATCGAACGCCCCGATTTAATGGCAACTTTAGTTGAAGTTGCCCACCTTTACTATGAGGAGAATTTGTCACAACAAGAAATTGCAGACCGTTTAGGTGTATCACGGTCACTGATTGCACTTTATCTAAAAAAAGCACGCGAGCAAGGTATTGTACAAATTACTATCCGCGATCCAAAAAATGTTTTTCAAAATCTGGCATTTCAACTTCAAGAACGGTATCACCTTCGTCATGTCGAAGTGGTCTCTAGCGCTCATCTTTCTAACATTCTCACTCGACGTGCGCTTGGAAACGCGGTAGCCCAATACCTAGACCGAGTCCTTCAGGACGGTGACATTCTAGGTCTTGACTGGGGACGGACAATAATGGAAGTAGTAAATCTTCTTGCCCCCAGCCAACCTCGTCATATTGATATTGTTCCTTTATTAGGAGAAAGCAGTTCAACCGGCACTTATACCCAATTGAATCAAATTGTATTACAAGCCGCCAGAGCTTTCAGCGCAACTCCTTATTTTCTCCTTGTACCTCTAATTGTGGGTTCAAAAAGTTTACGAGATGCATTGATGGCGGACATTACCACTCAAGAAGTAATCTCTCGGTGGAATCATTTGTCTCACGTTTGCGTTGGAATTGGGCCAATTCCCTTAATCGAAGACCAAATTGTTTATATAGGTCAGGAGAATCTTTCTGAATTAATCAGACAAAAAGCGGTTGGAAATATCACTGCTCACTACTTCGATAGTGAGGGGAAAATATTAACCCAAGAATTTAAGGACCGGCTGATAGGTATCAGTATGGAGCAATTGCTTAATACCAAAAATGTAATTGCCGCAGCCGGTGGTGTCGAAAAAAGCCGTGCTGTAGCAGCCGCGTTGCGGATTGGGGTAATAACTCACCTTTTTTTGGATGATGCGCTCGCTCTTCGTCTGTTAGAAAACAAGGAGTAAATAATGAACCTAAAAGATAAAGTTTCAATTGTCACTGGAGCCAGTGGTGGTATTGGATGCAGCATCGCGCTCGAATTAGCAGAAGCAGGCGGAAGAATCGTTCTGGTAGGACGATCGACTCAAAAGCTTTCTGAAGTTGCTTCAAATATTCAAAAACTAGGCGGCGTTGCGGTTTGGCACTCAGTGGATATTCGACAAAACTCCACAGTGGAAGATGTTGTTAAGAAAACAATCGATCGGTTTGGACAGATAGATATTCTGGTCAATTCCGCTTTCTGGGGCCCCCCTGCCAGTATTGAGAATACCACCGAGGAATTTTGGAATCAGACTATTGACACAACTCTGAAGGCTGCTTTTCTATTTGCTCGCGCGGTTGTTCCCTACATGAAAAGTAAAGGAGGAGGACGAATTGTCAATATTGGTTCTCTGGCAGGAAAAATAGGCGAAGATAAACGAACAGCCTATTGCGCAGCCAAATGGGGTCTGGAAGGTTTATCCGCCGCCATGAGTGAAGAACTTCGCCGATTTAATATTCATGTCCATCTAATTTCACCTGCTGCCACAGACACGCCGTGGTGGAGAGAAATGCCAACCAATCTGACCCCAGAGACAATCGAAAAAATGATTCCTCCCAGAGTCATTGCTCAAGCGGTTCACTGGGTGTTGAGCCTTCCTGACCAGGTGCACGTCCCAGATTTACCCATTTATAATTTTCAGAACCCCTTTGAAGGCAAACAATCCCCCTTTGAAGGAATATGACTTGCATCTTAATGCATTAGAATGGCGAACTGCTAAGCAAATTCACCATTCTATGCAAAGGAGAAAAGAGAAACCGAAATCGAAATTTTCAGGAACCGACACCTGAAATCTTGATGGAACTTGCTGGCACACCTAATCGTATTCGAGATTTTTGGGCCTCAATCAGTAAGGCAACCAGAATAATTAAGCCTCTTATCCCTGTAATCCAGAACGGGTCTACCTCCATCATATTCAACCCGGTGTCGACCACCGAAAGCAGCAATACTCCTGAAAATGCACCCATAATGCTTCCAGACCCGCCCGATAACGCTACCCCTCCAATCACTGCAGAAGCAACAGTTTCCAGCGTCATTCCTTGTCCGAGTGTCGGGGTTGATACTTCTAGTCTTCCTAACAGCATCCAAGAGGCTAAACCAGCCATCAAACCGCCAATCATGTATGCTTTTATGACGGTGCGTTCAGGATTAAACCCTGAAGCTCTGGCTGCATCCCGGTTTGCGCCAACCGCATAAAGTTCTCGTCCAAATCGCGCATAGCGGATAAAAAATTCAAAGGCCAGAAAAAGCAAGATTGTTACGATCACCGAAATGGGGACAACACCGATACGGCCTCCTCCCAGCCAGTTAAAGTCCTTTGGTGTCCCCGGCATAATTGCCCCAAGACTGATAACATAAGCAATTCCCCTTAAGAACAATTGCATCGCTAAAGTAACAATAAAGTTATTCATCTTAAGACGGGATATTAACACACCGTTGATCCAACCAATCAAGGTGCCTAATACCAACATCATGGGAATTACAATATAAGGTGAAAGCTCCCACCCCACCCCACCAGCTTGAGCAAGTGTCATTTCCCTATAAGGTAACATCAACCAGGCTGCCAAAACCGTTAACAGAGATACAATTCCTTCTGCAGAGAGGTCAAAATTTCCACTTAATAAACAAATGGTTTGCCCAATGGTCAATATTCCTAAAACACTTGCGTGAAGAAGAACATTCACTAAGGTGACACTGCTAAGAAACTTTCCACCAATCCTGAGAGTAAAGAAAGCTACAACCAGTATTAGTATGAACCAAATCAAGTGATCAAGAATGAATTGTAACCACCTGTTTCTGATCATGAATGTTTCCTCCTTCTATTGCTAAAAGTATATTTTCGGGGGTTGCCTGTTCCTCACCAACATAAAACTCGGCGTTTATTCGTCCTTTATACATAACAAGGATACGATCACATACCCCCAACAATTCTCGAACTTCGGATGATATGATCAAGACCCCAATTCCTTGCGAAGCCATTTCATCCACAATCCGATAAATGTCTAATTTGGCTCGAACATCAATTCCTTGAGTGGGTTCGTGTAAAATCAGCACGGACGGCCTTGTGGCGGCAAGTTTAGCAAACACAACTTTTTGTTGATTTCCACCACTCAATAGATTTGTTCTTTTTTCCATCGAATCACAAACTATGCCTAATTCTTCAATATATTTTTCCACAACCGAACGTTCCTCAACAAAATTGATAAATCGAAGAAAACCCAGGAGCTTGTGAATAATTGTGTAGGTAACATTTTCTCTGACCGGTCGAATACCAACCAGACCAAACCGGTAACGATCCTGGGGCAAATAGGCTAATCCGTTGTCCAATGCTTCACGAGGATTTCGCGCATTAAAAGGTTTACCGTTGACAAAAACATCTCCAATACCTCGCCGCTCAAGCCCAAATAATGCCCGGCCTATTGCCGGCGCTCCACTGCCAGCAAGACCAGAAAGACCCACAATTTCACCTTTTCGCACCTTGAAGCAGACATCTTCATAAAATCCTCGTCGGGTAAGATTCCTTACTTCTAAAACCACTTCTTCCTGACAGGTTGATTTCCTCTCATATTCACGTATGTCTTCACCCACCATTAATCGAATCAAGTGAGGAATATCCAATTCCTTTACGGCGTAGGTGCCTACTCGCTCGCCATTTCGTAATACAGTGACTCTATCGCAAATCTCAAAAACTTCTTCCAGGTGATGAGAGATATAAATAAATGCAACACCTGTCTTCTTGAGAGAGCGAATGAACCCAAAAAGTCGTTCAATATCGGCACGTGCAAGGGCAGCGGTTGGCTCATCCAAAATAATTAAATGTGAATTACCGAAAAGAGCCTTTGCAATCGCTAGCATCGTCTGTTCAACGACACCTAAACCTTCAACCCGTTGGCGAACATCCATCTCCAGTCCCAAACGATGTAGACGTTCTTCTGCATCTTTGAAAGCCATCTCCCAATCTACCAATCCAAACCGATTCACTGGTAAATTTCCAGCCAGAATATTTTCAGCAACCGTTAAGCTATCCATCATTCGCACTTGCTGGGGAACAAAGGCAATCCCCGCTTCAAGGGCTTCGCGTGGGGTCACATTAATTATTTGGCGGCCTCCAATTCTTAAAGTGCCGCTATCCATTGGTTGCAAACCCATCAGGATCGCCATTAAAGTAGATTTTCCTGCACCATTTTTTCCAACCAAGCCGTGAATTTCACCCGCAAAAACCGTTAAATCCACATTGCTCAGTGCTTGAACACCGGGGAAAGCTTTTGAAATACCTTTCATCTCCAAAATTACATTTTCTAATGTGCTTTCCATGAACAACCTCTTATCCATAGGGTTTAATCCACTTGGTGAAGTGGGTCTTTCAATCCAACGGTGGAAGTAGCCAGAACTTTTTTCAATGCTACCCGATGAAGATAACGCACCTTCAAGGCATCAATAAACATTGCAAAGAGTAGAAGAGCACCTCGACTTACTTCGATCCAGAAGGGTGAAACCCTGGCAATATTCAAACCAGTGTCCAGGATACCCCACAACAAAACCCCTCCAAAAGCACCAATTAGATTGCCTCGTCCTCCAAATAGGCTAATACCACCAATAACAGCCGCAGCTTGGACGGGGAAAATCAATCCGGCTCCAGTTCGAGGAGTAGCACTATCCATACGGCCTGCATCCAATAACCCTGCCAAAGCAGCACATAAACCACTCACCATGTAAACCAGTAAGATCACCCTTTTTGAATCAATTCCGGCCGCTTCAGCTGCTTGGCGGTTAGATCCAACGGCATACATATCTCGCCCGAATCGCGTGTATTTTGTAATAATATGTGCAACCAAGAAAGCCAGTATGACAAAAAACATGGCAACAGGAACAGCCACGAATTTACCATTTTCTAAAGGTATTCGAAACAGCGAACCACCCCCTAACCAGTTGAACTCCTCTGGAAGAAAATTGACACTTTTTCCGGGGGAGATAGCATAGGTGGCCCCCCTTAAAATCATCAGCATCGCAACCGTCATAATAAAATTATTCATTCCTAACCTGGTAATGAAGACGCCATTGAGAGCGCCAATCAAGACCCCTACCAACAACATAATCAACATTCCCAAGAAGGGATTAAGTTCTACTCCGAAACCACCGTTCACCTGACTGGCTAATAGAAGAGCCGCTACCATTGCCGTAAAACCCATGGTGGACTCAGAAGAAAGATCAAAATTAGCAGTGATTAATGTAAAAGACTGACCAATTACGAGTAAAGCCAGAGGCGCAACTCGAGATAAAATATTGACCAAATTAAAGGGTGTAAAAAAGTTCTCAGAGATTAATGAGAAGACAATTAGAGAAATAATCACAAAAACCCAAACCAAGTTATCCACTAATAAGAGGAATAAACTATTGATCTTCTCTTTATTCATTGGGTAACCTTTCAATCGAAACCAGATTGCAGAAAATTATTAATAAAGGGGTGTTGCTATGGGCGGCAATAGCTGCCGCCCATAGCACAGCCAAATTCAAGGTCTACTTGGCTTGATTTCCCCATAAAGCGGGGTCCGCTGCATTCTCCTTGGACACACTGGTGGTTGCCAGATTCATCATAAATCCAGTTTCAGATTTCACAATATTGGCAGGCGACCACAGCGCACCTTCCTTGATCACTTGCCCTTCCGTGATGGCTTCCCCCTTCAGAGTCTTCTCAATATAATCGGCAATGACGACTCCAAAGTCGGGCAAGGGTTGGCTGGATGCCTGATCAGCATAGCCATCACGAATGGCTTGAAGCATATCCGGGCAAGCATCGACTCCTGTGAGGAAAATATGTCCTTCTTCACCCGCTTTGAATTTCTTACCCAATTGCTCGAGGGCTGAGAGGACAACTTTGACACCCACACAATCCGAGTGCATGTAAATCCCATCAATGGGTTCGGTAGAAACTACATCCAAAGTGGCTTGTGAGAATTTCTCAGCCTTCCATTCAGTGGGTTTGGCAATGATCTTAATATTGGGATAATTCTTGAGGACATCATTGAAACCCGCGCCGCGCAATTGGGCAACATTTTGGCCCAAATCTCCCTGAAGCTCCAAAACAAGGCCTTTGGGTTCACCATATTTTTCGGTTAGTAATTTGACCATTGCCTCGCCAGCTTGTTTACCTGCCAGGTAGTTGTCAGACTGGACTGTCATGTCAATTTCACAACCAATTGGAGCACGATCAATGGTGAAGAAAGGAATCCCAACTCCTTTGGCTTTGCGTACCGAGGAGCAGATTGCCTGACTATCAACAGGCACTACAACAATGGCATCCACACCGAGCGAAATGAAGTAATCAATCTGATTCGCTTGAGCGGATGCATCAAAATTTGCATTGGTGGTTACCACTGCCCAATTCTTTTGCTGAGCACCTGTAACCATACCATTCATGATCACACCCTGGCCGCCCGATAATTCAGGAGCGCCATAACCTATTGTGATCTTCTTTTCTGCTTCCTCCTTAACCACGACTGTTTTTTCGACAACAACCGTTTTCTCCCTGATTTCAACCTGGGGTTCAGAGGGAGGTTGTGTGGCAGCAGGAGCACAAGCCGCGATGATCATTGTCAACACGACTAGCATTGAGAATACAGGAATAACCCTTTTCATGACCTTCTTCTCCTTTTTGGAAAAAAATTTAACCAGGTGAATACAAACACTTTCAAATGAGGGGGAATTGATTGTAAGTACCATTCAAAGGCTTAGGACAGTCACCTCCTTTCGATCACCAACACCGACCATCTCGCTTAAAAGCCAGATTTAGTAATCTGGCACTTCGAACCCTAGAAATAAAAGACACAATCAGTGAATTTGTCTGAAACTTCATCCCCCTTCCAGACTGCGAATACATTTTGATTATAGACGATAAATTGACATTTGTCAATAACATATTCTAGCATCTCCTTACAATACCCATAGATCAGGCACACCTAATCCATTCCCATTCTGATTAGGTTGATATGATGGCCATGGTGATTGAAAAGAAGGAATTTCAACTCCATCTTTTGAAAGCAATGTTAATTCTTCAACCTTGCTACCCGTAATTGTGATAAACCAATCAAAAGCTTGGTTTACTTGAACTGTGGATGGTGTCGTATGACGAAGCGCATCTACCACAACATACCCGGTTGGGCCTCCTTGAAAATGATTTTTCCATTCATCTGGAAAACCCAATTCGGCATATTTCTGCTTCTGCCAGTTGAAAATTTCCGAAAAGGCCAAACCGGGTGTCAATCGCTCCAATAAACCTGCCTGCAGCTGTGCTGCTGCCCGATATGCCCTTTTTATCTCGTTTGAAGGAGTTCCAAAATATACACTCCTGCTGACATTCGCATGCAATCCCCAACGTCGAGCGGCTGGATGTATTAATACATACCGCTCAATTCTTTTGGAGGTAGGTAACGGATGACGATAATGAAAGATCCGTTCATCGCTTCCCACAATTAACACATCCAGCTCTATGCCCAATTTCAAACATTCAATCCATAGATAACTGGCAACTTCATCCTCCCTTTGACCGGGATGGATCTCTTGAGCAACCTTGCATAGAATTCTTCCTACTTGTTCACCAAGCCACCGGCAGCGCTCCATTTCCAATTCTGTCAGAGGATAATGCAGAATGCTCAATGCCTGGTTGACATTTGGTACTTCATCATTGAACGTCGTATCAGCAGCCCATTTGCCATTAACCAAGTCAACAGCAGCACAACGCGGGTCTCCTTGAAACCACTTTAAACTGACCAATTCATATTCCTGACCCGGCACCTGTTCTTGATAAAGACGCGCAGCATCCATGGAGTGGGCCAGCAAGTAATGCCGATTGCGGGTAATTGCAATGTGTCCCACTCCGATTTCGCTATTTTTCAAAACATGATTATCACCACCGGAGGTAACCCAGGCGAAATTATCCCGCCGGGAAATAAGCACTCCTTCCAGGTTTTGTTGAACAAGGAAATCCCGCACTCTCTCTCTTTTGAGAGCGGCATCCTTTCTGACTTTGGGATCATCTTGAGAAAAAACCACTTCGCTCATGATGCCTTAAAACTCAATTGACGATTTAGTGAAATGAGGAGAGGGTAAAGTTCCTTATATATCGAGTATCGGCAGCTATGAACTTTTTGTTGTTGAGCATTTGGGGAGTAACGTTCGGTAAGCTGAACAGTAGTCGCGGCAACACCAGCAAGATCTGGAAAAATGCCGCTGCCTTTACCGGCTAACAAAGCTGCTCCCCACGAAGCAGCCTCCGTTACTTTTGGAACTAAAACGGGAATCCCTGTAACATCAGCCTTAAGTTGTAACCATCGCTTTGACCTTGCACCACCACCGATTGCCCTGAGTTCACTGATATTTACGCCCCCCGATCGGAGGACTTCTATATTCAGGTTTAGTTCATAAGTTAACCCTTCGAGAATGGCTAATGCAAAATCTTTTTGAGTGGTGGAGAAGGTTAAACCCAGAATGGCTCCTTTCGAGTTTGTATCCATCCATGGGGTGCCGCTTCCTGCAAAATGCGGTAAGAGGATGAGGGGTGATGGTGATTCGGGCAAATCACCAAAAATCAAATCATAAGCATCCACACCACGGCTTTCGGCTTCCTTTTTTTGATCGAGACAAAAAGTATCCCGATACCAACGAAGCAGCAAACCACCGCTATGGTTGAGAGTCATCGCCAGATACAATCCCTTAAGGGGATGTACATAACAAGATATATTTCCTTTCTCTAAAGATTCTCCTAATGCGGGTTCTTGCAAGGCTACTTCGATGACCTCTGCTGTGCCGGTGGAAACCATTGAAATTCCAGGCCTGACCAAACCCACTCCCAAAGCTCCACACGCCTGATCGTGCCCGCCGGTAACGATGACCGGCCGATTTTTCAACCCCCACGTCTCTGCCAATTCAGGCTTAAGAGATGCAATTGGAGTCCCTGAATCGAAAATTGGTGAAAGACGGGAGGAATCCAGCTCAATTTCAGATAAAATTTCTTCTGACCAACCTCCTTTTTTGAGATCATATAGTTGAGTCCTGGAAGCCAGACAATGGCTGACTGCTGGGGTACCGGTCATCTTATTAATCAGGTAGTCCTCATAGAGAACAAACCGATGGGCTTCACGCCATATGTCTTTTTCATGGTTTTTAAGCCACAGAAGTTTTGGCAGAGTATTTATGGTGTGGATCGGCATGCCTGTGCGGCAGAAAAGTTCACGACGACCGAAGCGGTCTTCCAACCAGTGGTTTTCCTCACCCGTTCGGGTATCCATTCCCAGTATGGCTGGACGAAGAGCTTGTCCATACTGATCTATGGGAATCACTGCCTCTCCCTGTACCGAAAGCCCAATCGCCAGAACTTCCCCATAAGCCTTGGACCTGTTCACAACCTCCATAATGCATGATTGAGCCAGTTCCCAAACCTCTTCACTATCCTGTTCAGCCCACCCGGGTTGTGGCACTAAAATTCCATACTCGCGCGATGCCTTCATAATTAATTTGCCATCTACGCTGAATAAACTGGCTTTACACCCGGTAGTACCTATGTCCAGTCCAATTAAGTACATACGAGATTACCCCTGATGGTGATAAACATCCCAGCCAAAATAGTTTTCAAAGGCTTCTGCAACGATGTCAGCAACATGTGAACCCGTCATGGCAACATGATGCTCAAATCCATTTCTACAGATGTATTGGAGAACGGTTTGCAAGTTAGGGACATGCACCACAGCTCGACTACCAAAAGTGTCTAAGGGATCATCCGTCAATTCCCCTTCACCAACATAAGCCCGAATCAATCCATTTAGATCGTCCGTGGTTATTCGGCTAAAAGTTACATGACCCGCTGGAACACGCCCTGCTACTGCCCCATATGTGTTTTGCTCACCCAGTATGGTTCCCAAAATCTCGGCGGTTTTAACCTCAATTTCCGGTAAGAAAGACTTTGCCCAATTACCACAATGGAAGAAGACGCAACGGTCTGGGTCATCACCATAATTGTTATTCCAATCAACCAGGGCACTTGGTTTTCCAGATGCCAGCTGTAAGGCATACATGGAAAGTACACCTGCAATATCTGCTTCACAAGCGCTTGGCATCAATTTTTCACTCATCATACTCATCAATGTACAAACATTGACGCCGTAATTGCGCTGAACAGAGTTCCAACACTGAATGGCACTTGCTTGAAGTTCATTTTCAGCCATCCAATTGGAAATAGCAATGCCAAGTTTAGCCATGCGAACAAGGGATGGCGCTGGCACGGATTCAGTTCGGGCATAAGACCGAATTTCTTCCAGTTTGGCACTCACACTCGGATCATCGTCCTTCAGTTTATTCGCCGAAGCAAAAATCTCAGAAAGATCAATTGTTGAAACGCTGATTCCGTAAGCCTGAAGCAGTTTTTCACTAAAACGGACGGTGTTGAAAGCATTCGGCCGCGCCCCAATCATCCCAAGTCTGGCATTCCGCAAACCTTTAACGACCCGGCATACACCTATAAAGCGGAGCAGATCTTTTCTAAATGATTCTTTCTTTGGATGAATAGTATGTTGGGTGGTCAAAGAAAAGGAGAAACCATATTGCCGCAAGTTATTACAAACCGAGATCTTTCCACAAAATGCATCTCGACGCCGCTCTACGGTAAACTGGGATAAATCATCAGGATAAGCCTGAACCAAAATCGGGACATCCAGTCCAGAGAGTTTGATGGTATCTGCAACCCCTTTTTCATCCCCAAAATTGGGTAATGTGACCAAGATACCGTCTATACGGTCACGATTTTTCCGGAATAATTCGGCACATGCTTTGGCATGAGAATAGGTTTCCACTGAACCATACTTGGTTTCGCTTTCGTCTAAAATTACTGGCTCGATATCAAGTTGCTGAAACAATTCCAGAATGTCTTGACGAGCTTCAGTAATAAGACGATCCGGAAAGAAATCACGGTTGCCTAGTATGACTGCAAGAGTTGCCTGAGCCATTGTTACCTCCTTTACTTCTAGTCTCCATACTGATTTGCAAGTTGATCCAATGCCAGCAATAGTTCGTTGTCTGAAATTTTTCCATCAAACCATGTGTCTTGCAGTTGACGCAGTTTATAGATCATCGTCGGTTTGACTTCCACGTCCTGATAAGTAATTGGATGATCTTTTGATATTGGTCTCACGACACGCGCGCCTTTTGCCAGACCAATTGGCAGCAAAGATTCTGCTCTTGCTCGTTGGTAAGTATCAATTAAGCTGTAATAACTGACACCTCCAATCCCATCGAGCACATCGCCAGCTGCCAGATCACGTTTTGCCACTGCAAAGACTTCTGAAACCAGAACTTTTTGGGGCATCATATTGGATTGCCGTCGAAGAGTTAATAAGGCGCAAGTTAGAGGAACCTCAATACTGCATAAATGATAAGGACGGAATAAGGTATAATACGGTCCGTTACCCATGTCCCTCAGGACCATTGCTTCCCGCAAGCGTGGATGGTCCGTTCGCACAATCACGAATACACCTGGGGCAATTGGCCCGACACCATAATCCACCACGCCTATGCGGTTTAGTACACCACCATCCTCCTTCAGTGTAAATACTGTATTGAGCGTATCACGGGTAGCATGAGGCCCGTGCATTCCACGCACATCAGGAATCAGGCCAGTAGAATTTGAAACTGCTGCCATTTCAATCATCGTCTTACTGCCGTCAATAAACTCGACCAGCATATTGGGACTCAAACCGCGCCTTTTAGCCTCTTGCACAATTGATGGATCAGTAGGCGAGGCATAGCGGTCCAAGGGATTATTCTTGCCCTTGCCTGCCGCCACAATCGTAAAACCCAATGCTCTGGCAAAATCGTAAAGTTCTTTGCAGGCTGCTGGTTCATCGCCAGCGGCTAAGGCATATAACACCCCTTTTTTCTGTGCATACCAGTTCAAAATGGGACCAACCGTAATATCGGTTTCCACATTCATCATTGCTAAATCATGACCACAGCGAGCAGCACGAAGAGCTGCACTCGCACCAACTTGCGGAACACCGGTTGCCTCTAAAACAACATCCACATTTTGCATATCTGTGACAATTCGATAATCACTCGTCACTGCACGTTTTCCGGACTGAACAACCGCATCGGCCTCGGCAGGATTAAACACTTCTACCACTTCATCCGAGACCCTTCCAATTCGATATGCTTCCTCTGCTCGATTAATATCAATATCAGCACTGATAACCACTTTGACCCCCTTCATCATCGTGGTTTGAGCAACAACGTCCGTTCCCATTTGACCTGCGCCAATCAAACCGATTCGGACGCTTTTCCCACTAGCACCCAGGTCTTCAAGGTCTTTGTAAAGTCCAATCATAAAATATCTCCTGTTTCAAAGCTGATGATGACTTTTAAAGCATCGCCTCCTGCTGCGGTTTGGAAGGCTGCATTAATTTCATCAAGAGTAAAGACATGGGTAATCAGCTTATCTGCTGGAATAACTCCCCTAGCGATCAGATCTAAAGCCATTTGATGAAATACGGGATGATAAGAGAAGGCACCCACCACCTGTACCTCACCATAGTGAATCAAGTTTGCATTGAGGGTCGTCATTGGATCATTTTTTGGTAAACCTCCAAAAAGAACAACCCGTCCTCTTTTTCGAACTGCCTCAACAGCCTGTTTCTGAGTTTCCGCAATTGGATTGGCACAAATGGCAATATCAACGCCCAACCCGTCGGTTTTTTCTTTTATCCACTGAACAATATCTTCTTGAGAAGGGTTTACCACATCCTCAGGCTGGAAAATTTGTGCCCGTTTACGACGGCCCTCATGAGGTTCTGAAAGGAATACACGAGCACCACGGGCTTTTGCAATTACCATATGAAGGCACCCAATCGGCCCCCCGCCCATAATCAAAACCGAATCACCGAGAGAAGTTTGAGCCTGATGATGAGCTGCCAAGACAGAACTGGCCGGTTCAGCCAGAGATGCTTGTGGAAAGGTTAGGTTGGAAGGAACTTTATGAACAATCCCGTTTTGGAGAATTTCACCACTCAGCACCATGTATTCTGCAAACCCACCATCGTAACCCGGGGTTATACCAACAAGCCTTAAATTGTCACACAGGTTATAAAGACCCTGTTCGCAGTAATAGCATCTCCCACAGTGAACATCGGGTGCAACAGCCAAACGCTCATTGATTGCATAACCGACAACGTCTTTACCAACTTCAACAATTTCACCAGAAATTTCATGGCCGGGAATTAAATTAATGCTCTTATCAAGAGGACCTTCACGCCAACGCCTCAAGTCCGAACCACAAACTCCACATGACTTGACTTTAAGAACAATTCCATCGTTTGGACAAACCGGTTCAGAAATTTGTCGAATCTCGAAATTCATGACATCTATAAGATAGGCTGCTTTCATAAACCCTCTCAAACTTATAAAATGCCTTCCTCTACAAGATGTTTTCCTACCGCTCCACCCGGATGAGTTTTACCAAAGTCCTCTTTTGTATAACCGCGCAATTGCAACAGCACAACACATAACGCATCTCCCCATGCAGAATTTACCAATGAACTACCCGTTGCAATCATTCCAAAAGGGTCAACATCAGAAGGAGCACATACGCGAACGACAATGTCACACAATTGGCCAAAGGTAGATTGTGGCTTTTCGGTCAGTCCTATTACTTTTGCACCACGCCGATGAGCAATTTGAGCCAATTGATTGATTTCCTCGGTTTCACCCCCTTTAGATATGAGTAATACAACATCCCGAGCCGTTATAGCGCCACCTCCACCATGTTGTGCATCGCCGGGGTGAATAAAAAGCGCCGGTGTTCCACAACACGAAAGGAGGTGTGCCAACCGGTAAGCCACAGAATGGGAAGTGCCAGCCCCTGCGACTAAAACATGACCCTCGCAGGCGAGAATTGCTTTTACCGCTGCTGAAAAACATTCGTCAAATTGCTGACTGATGCTGCGAACAGCATCAGCCTCTTTTTGGATTACTTGCTGAGCTATTGAAATGATTAACTCCGGAGAAATGGTTTCAGCATTTGACATTCCAGGATTACCTCAATAATTGCTGAGCTGTCATTTGATCTGTAATCAGCACGTTGATCAACCCTCCACGCAAGGCGCCTCGAATGACATTTACTTTTTGAGGACCGCCCGCGACACCCACGACTCGTTTGATACGGCGAAGTTCTTCTAGACTTATTCCAATCACACGTTCATCTATCTCATTTTTTATTGGATGACCCATATCATCAAAAAATCTCAATGCGATGTCGCCTACCGCTCCTTTTTTCAGGAGTGAGTTCATCTCTTCCCATGAAAGAATCGAACCATCGCGCATGATCACAGAATCCGGTGCAGGAGAACCAATACCCACATAAGCTACATTGATTGATGAAAACAAGCTGAAGGCATGATTGACATGACTATCAGAAAGAAACATATTTTTTACTTCCGAACGATCAACAATCCCTGGCGCAGGTAAAAGTGTCAACTTACACCGAAGAAGTTGCGCCAATCGTCTACAGAGATCAGTGGCATGAATCTCTGATTCCGGAGGCCCAAGCCCACCAATCAACTGAATGATATGAGCACCTGGAGCAGAACGAGGCTGAAGTGCTGCCACCATCTCTCCGAGTGTTGTTCCCCAAGAAATACCGATTACATCATTATCCTGGAGTGTTCGCAAAAAATAACCTGCTGCCGCATTTCCAATTTCACGAGCAACTGTAGCCTGTGAAGCTGATTCCTCAACTTCTACCACCACTGCCTCTTTAAGATGATATTGACGTTCTAATTCTGATTCAAGCTCAGAAAAGAGACCCGGAGGTGGAACAATGGTAATTTTTACAATTCCTCTTTCATGCGCGCGATTGAGCAGTCTGGAAACCTTTGAGCGAGATAATTGCAAACGCTCCATGATTTCATCTTGAGTCAAATTCTCCTCGTAGTACATCTTGGAGATTTTGGCAAGCAAACGGAGGTCTTCTTCTTGTTTTGGTCTTGGCATGGGATTTTATTGTGAAAATATTTACATAAATGAGATAATTCTCACTTTCAAAAATATTATAACTAATTTGACAAAAAAGTCAAGTGCCCACATTGCTGTTGTTTAAAATTTACCGAATGTCCTGTTATTCCCTAAATGCTTTATAATAAACTCAAAGCAAACCAAAGGAGGGAAAACATGGAAGTTTGTTTCGGATTTGTAGCAATATCATTCATCATTACATATTTCCTCATTAATCGCATGGTAAAAGAAGATGACACCGCGCCGCAAACGCCCAACGACCCCGATGAGCTCAGCACGGAAGATAAGATGATGAGGCTTTACATCCTGAGACAACTCAGCAACCAAATGAACCCCAATAATTTCGACGGCAACCCGCACAACGACTCTTTCGGGTCTATCATCACCCCAGGCACGGACGCTAATCGGGGTTTTGGCAGTGATCGGCCGTGGAATCACCATTAAAATATTATTTGTAGGATTGACTCGCCGCATCCGGCGGGTATAATATTCAATAACAACGGGGAGCCCGGTGCGGCCGGGCTGAGAGGAGGACCGTCCAGTCCTCGACCCGCAGAACCTGATCCGGGTAATGCCGGCGGAGGGAAGAATAAAACCGCTGTGGTTTCGCTTACTGTCAACCCTCTCCGGCGAGAGGGTTTTTTGATGCTCCTCCTCCCCCATGCACAGTTCAATTTTTATTTTTGAAAGGAGAAAGGAAAAATGAATACACTGCCTTCAACTTATTCCTCAGCCGTGCAACTGATTTCTGGCCTGCGCAGCGAACTGCAGCCGATCCTGGACGGCATCCGCACCCACCCCTATCTCGATGCTCTGGAAGCCGGCCGCGTTCCACGCGACTCGCTGCGCATTTTTGCCGCCCAACAGTACCACATCGTCACCAACGGGATCATGAACATCGCCCTGATCACCGCCCGTTTCGGCAACCTGCCCAGCCGCGAAATGCTGAACTTCTTTCTGCAAGCCGAATTTGAAGTCAACCGCGCCGTGCTGGAATTTGCTGCCGCCTTACCGATGAGCGAGGCGGAATTGAAAGCCGCGCCTCTGCTGGCAGGGGCTTTGCCTTTCAGCTACTTTGAAACCTACCTGTGCTTTTACCGCTCCGACGCCGAACTGATCACCGCCTTCCTGTTCGACGCCGAGGTGTGGATTGCAAACGCGCGGCGGGTAAGCCGAGCCCTGCAGGAACATTACGGCTTCGACCGTCAGGCAGTGCGCTTCTTTGAAATGTACGCTAACTATCAGGCCGCCGAAGAGCAGGTCTATCCGCCGGTGCAGGCAGCGTTGGAACGCGGCGTAACCGAAGCGGATATTCGTCAATCCGCCCGCCTGCTGCTGGAATATGAAAAAATGTTTTGGGATGCGATGGCTGCTGCCGCAGGTGTGTGAAGGATGAGATCCATCAAGGCTTAATTCAAGTTTGCATCAGCAGAGGTTTGATCATTGCAATCGCAACCGTTACACGCTTGAACCTCTGGTTTTTTACCAGCAGAGTTTCGGCACCAGAGGCCAAATGCGCAGCCGTTTCAGCAACTCCACCGCCGTTGCGGGAGGGTCGAACTGCCGGGAAAGAATCCGTGTGATTCTTCATTTGGTTGATTCGCTCGCGGGAGAAAGTCCGCAAGGAGCAGTGATGCAGTCTGGCTGCCTCGTTTAGGCCCGGCTCGTCTCTTAGATCTTCAGCAGTTGCCAGGCAAACCAGACTCTCGGGCGACAGGTTAAACCTTAGCAAAACGGTTAGAACCGCCTGGCTGATGTCATCGCCGGATGTACCGGGCGGAAAATTCACCCCAACCGCAAGAAGCGGCAGAAAACAAACCAGCGCACGATCAACGCTCTGCCAGAACATATCATCTATGCTGCGGCAAGTGAGAACCACCAACTTTCGGTATCCACTTGCCGCAGCGGTTTGCCAGTCAGGAAATGCCTGTGTCCAAGGAAAATTCATCCATGAAGCAGGAAGGTTCAAATCACCATCCTTTACCAAAGCCACGGGCTGATGATTGATCAACGCAGCCAGGACATCGCCTGGATGGCTCTTTGGGTGCAGTTTCCACCCTTTATCTCCCGAAATCCAATCCAATGATAGCGAATGGACTTGATCGCCGAAGTCGGTCACCACCTCCTGACCTCCGGTAATTTTGGCTACTTCTCGGGTAAAATGATTGGTGTTTTTGTCAGTATCACCGAACAGACTGACCACAAATTTTCCCGATAAGTCCACAATCAAAACGGATGGAAGGTTCTCACAGTTGACCAGCAAAGGTGCTAACCCGCGAATGACCACACCAGCAGGCATGACACAGACCAGTGTCTGATAGCGTTGGAACAGATCCTGCAACATATTCGGTACGGGCATTTCAAAACCGAACACTCCGTTTGTGACTCTTTCGCCTGGCTGCAAAAACTGTAGCGGGATAAAAAGATGGCTATCACTCAATTGGCTGTGGATCTTGCGTCCCAATTGCACAGCCGGATAGGCTGAAGCAAGGATCGCCGTGCCTAATCTGGCTGTTGGAGATCTTCGGATTCTTCCCACAAATCCAAAATCTGGCTGGGGGTGAATTTTCAAGGTCATGTTGCGAACAGTCCCATTCTGGTCGGGGCTGAAGGTGTTTCCCAAAGAACCACTTGATTTCGGGACAGACTCTCCTTGACTAAAATAATCCTCTGATTTTCCGAACCCCGGTAGGGAAGATGTGAACTTTTCAAAGATTCGATGAACGCTCCATCCACGATCACATCCACGAGGTTGATCAGATCCATGAAACCCGGTGCTTCACGGTTTTTCAACAGCTCTTCCCAGGTGTAACCGGTGTAAACCCATAAATTCATAGGGTGGGTTTTGATTTTCCCGGCGATTACTGCGGCTGCTTCGGCTTGCGCAAAAGGCTCCCCGCCGCTAAAGGTAACCCCTGCAAGCAAAGGGGTGATTCTGAACATTCGGACGACTTCCTCGGTGTCCATTTCCCGACCACCCGCAAAACTCCATGTTTGGGGATTATGGCATCCCACACAACGGTGAGGACATCCCTGAAAGAACAGGGTTGAGCGGATGCCGGGACCATCGGTAACACTTTCATGAATCAAGCCGGCAATGCGAACTTTCATGGGTAACTTTCTACTTTCCTTAAACGGACAAATGCACGCGGCGGTGTTCCAATTCTTCCTTTTTGGCATCGTTGAATCGATCCACTGTGGAAAGATAACCGGTAATCCGCCGGATACGACGAATATCAGATGATCCACAAACCGGGCATTCATCTTGAATAATTCCGCGGTTTGAACAGGAAAGACATTCGTCTATGGGGAAATTAATCCCGACATAGCCCATATTGCAACCTTTCATATGGCGAAGCAGGCGCTCAAAGGCTTCCAGGTTGTGTACCGGCGGAGCATCCAGTTCAACATAGCTGATGTGGCCGGCATTACACAATTCGTGATACGGCCCTTCAATCAGGCACTTCTCATAGGATGAAATTTCGAAATTCACCGGAAGGTGAAAACTGTTGGTGTAATACGACTTGTCGGTGATACCCTCCAGTACGCCAAACATGCGGCGATCGAGGGCGACAAAACGCCCCGAAAGACCTTCCGCAGGGGTCGCCAGAAGAGTGAAATTCAAGTCGTAGTCTTCAGCAAAGCGGTCCACCATCTTCCGCATGAACTTAATGATTTCCAACCCCAGTTGTCTGGAATCGAAATCCTGGCCGTGATGCTTACCGGTTAAGGTGAGCAAAGTTTCGGCCAACCCGATGAATCCGATGGACAGCGTACCGTGTTTGATGACGGGTTCAATTGGATCTTCGGGCTTCAGCAATTCTGAGCCAAGGTAAAGCCCCTGTCCCATCAAAAAGGGCATATCGCGTACTTTCAGGCGGGACTGAATGCGAAAACGATGGTACAGCTGCCGGGCAGCCAGCGCCATCACCGCTTCCAATTCGTGAAAGAAAACCTCAATGTGCTTGTTAGCACGGATGGCAATGCGCGGCAGGTTAATGGTAGTAAAAGATAAATTTCCACGCCCATTGCTGATCGCCGGCCCGTGTCGGTTAGCAATCACCCGAGTACGGCAGCCCATGTAGGCAACTTCAATACCGTAAGGCCGATTGAAGGAAGAATCCATAAATGCAAAAGTCGGATTCATTCGTTGAGAGGAAACACGCATGGCCAATTGAAACAGATCGTAATTTGGGTCACCCGGATTGAAGTTGATGCCTTCTTTCAGTCGAAAAATGATATTGGGAAAGACCGGACTCTCCCCCCGACCCAACCCTTTTTCGTAAGCTTCAAGCAGGCATTTTGTCACCAGCCTGCCTTCAGGAGTCACATCACAGCCTAAATTAATTGAACTGAACGGCACCTGCGCTCCAGCCCGACTGTGCATTGAGTTGAGGTTATAAACCAGCGCTTCCATCGCCTGAAAGACCTCAAATTCAGAAGCCCCCGAAACAAATGCCGCCATATCTTGATCAAATGCTGCAAAAGATTGACCGCCGTGCATGTCATTTTGCGAACTTTGCAGAATAATGGCTGCCAGTGCGGTTGCAGATGAGGGACGTTTAGGTGGACGAATAAATCCATGGCCGGTATTAAAACCACTGCTCAGCAGCCTGCCCAACGGAATCTGAACACAGGTGAGCGTTTTGCCGTAAAAATCCAGATCATGAATGTGAAAATCGCCATTGCGATGAGCCTGCGAGATATCCTCCGGAATCAAACGCGATAGATAATACTGCCGACTAGCAGCGGAAGCGATTTGCAACATTTTGGCAGAAGGAGAATTACTGATATTTGCATTTTCGCGGCTGGTTTCCACCAAAATATCTTCGACAATATCCATTAATTCGGAGCGGGCTTCCCTCATTCGGGTACGGCGATCGCGGTAGAGGATATATGCCTTGGCGGTTTTGGCGTGTCCACGTTCAATCAATACTTTTTCGACAGCATCCTGAACTTCTTCGACGGTTGGTATTTCCTGGTTTTTTTGTTCGGCTAAATAACGTACCACGACTCTGGCAAGTTCTTCAGCTAAACGGACATCACTTCCGCCAACCGATTTAGCCGCCTTGAAAATTGCTTGTGAAATTTTATCCACATCAAATTCAACAATCCGTCCATCCCTTTTGCGAATCCAATAAAAGGGTTGATTGGGAATTTGCTCTGCAACGGATTGAGTTGTTGGCTGAAACGAGGATGAATGGACAAGAAGTTTGTTCATTTTTTTGGCTCCTGAAGGAATCGAAATAGGTGAATTGGTTTATAAAATAGTGAATACAGATGGAAAAGTGGAAGTTTCTCTAAAACGTCAGTTTTTCAATTTGGCAACTTCGCTTTGTTGGAGAAAAACGTACAGTTTCTGAAAAACACGGTTAAATGAGAAACGCTCAATCCTCCTTAAAGGATTGAGCAAGTCAGGCCGATCAATTAAAGTATGATTTTGCCATCACCGCCTCCTTGCTCGAGAAGGACAAATGAAATCACTTGTTCAAGGCAGGCATCCTGGCTTCTGGTTGCATTGACCAGTTACAGTTGCGGCACAGCGCTGGACTTTCACCAGCTTACGCCCATTAAGCCCTGGCATCCGGGCATCGGGTCACCTTGAAAGAAGTGTTATATAAATTGCTTGCAGACTGACAACATTATAGCAAAGAATGCGTTCCTTTTGTCAATCCATTAAGGGATGAATTTCGGCAAAAAAACGAAATGGTACCAATATGAATCCGATTTCAACCGTCTATTCCTCCTTGCCGGGGACGGCACAAAGAACGACAGCCGCCCCCGGCGTTTGCGGGAGGAGCAGATGCGCAAGCAATACCGTGTTACAAACTGATCACATAATCAGGCGGGTTGTGAGAGAGGGCTTCATAAAGCTGCGGGAAGCAGCCTACTTTTGCGCCTTCAATCATACCTTTGGGTTGAACCGAACCAGCCCCGCAGCCCGAAAATTCACCTTCTGCCAGCTGCCGGCGCAGCGCACATTGATCGCAGGCCATGATCAAAATGCCCTGTTCAGCAGCTACTTTGGCAAGCCGTTCGCCAATCGGATCACCTTGCCGCAGGACGAACACATTATCGTCGAAAAACATCATTCCCACCACCTGTGCGCCGTGAATGCCCTTTTCCAACTGCGGCAGGATCATGGTCGCCAGTTCATAAACGGATGCCATCGGGGATTTGAAAACATACGCTACTTTCATTTTGTCTCCTTGTAAAGAACATGTTTTTTCAAAATGGGATCGTACTTACGCAGCTCCAGCCGAGCGGGATCATTGCGGCGGTTCTTTTCGGTGTAATAAATGTGGTCGCTTTCGGTGCTTTTCAGTTTGATGACGATGCGAATATCCTTCTTTTTACTGGCCATCTTTTCTCCTCTACTTATCAGGCTTGATTTGAGTCGTAGGAAATGCTGACATTGCTGATGTGGGTGATCCACGTTCGTCCATCGCCCTGGCGCACAATGCGGACAAAGCCGCTTGCAATACAGTACTCCACTTCTGATGCTTCCATGTCACTATTCTCACATGTGGCACACTTGTTCGCCAGGAAGCAAACGTGAACATTTTTCAAGATATTGGTGGCAAATAATGGTTGCATGGGCAATCTCCTTTTCGATGCGTTTTTGGCATTATCTGGCAAATGCCAGTTTCAAAACTTGAAATAGTGGGCCTGCCCAGGCTAGCACGATGGAGAAGACAACTGCCGCGGCAGCCTAGCGCAGCATCAGTCGCAGCGCCAGCCGAGGCGATTGTTCGCGCGCAATTGTTAGCGCCGTTACCAGGCAGGGCAACAGCACACCGCCCAGGTAAACGCCGGTCAGCAGTTCGAGCGGCGCGAGAAGCTGCGCCAATTCGGGCCGGGCAAACAGCAGCAGACCGTCTTTGCGGACAGATGCCATCACGACGGGTAGGGCGGCTTCCGCCGGCAGGCGAAAGAGCGCCATGACCGGCGTCAACAAACCTGAAACTGCATCCAGCACGCCCAGACCGTTTAGCACAGAGGCCAGCAGGGTGATGGCAAAAAACACGGGCAGGGCGGTGCCGAAGAATTGACCGAGCGTCAGGCGCATATCGCGCCAGATGCTTTGCGGCGAGGGCCATTCGAGGAAATTGCGCCGTTCAATCATCAGCAAGTTGAGCGCCGAACGCGCTTCCGGCGGCGAGGTGAAGCGCGTATACAGGAAAGCCGAGCCAAGGAGCATGAACATATACGGCCAAATCAGCCAGGGACGCCCGGCGGCGGCAAAGACTGCCAGCGTGGCTCCAAATTGATAGGAACAGGCTGACCCAAAGGCAATTGCGGCAATCGCAGGGCCGCGCGTGCAAGCTGAACAAGCGCGCGTGCTAATCACCGCCGGAACATTGCAGCCAAAGCCCATCATCACGCGCAGCAAATCGCGCCCGGCCAGGCCTATCGGACGCACCAGCGGGTGCAGGGTGGCTGTGATGCGCTCCGCCAGGCCGCTGGCTTTGTAGAAACCGAGCAAGAGGGCATACAGAACCACCGTTGGCACCGACCAGACGAACATCAGCGGACCCATCGTCAACAGGCCATAATCACCGCTGAGCATTTCTGCCAACAACGGCGGAAGCGTTTGCGTCAGCGCAACCCAAGTTGCGAGTAAACCCCGAACCAGCAGTTCCACCAGGGCAGCGAATGAATTGGCAGCCCACACTGCCAATCCCGCCGGCAAGAGCAGCAAAAATGATGCAAACAGCGGCCCCCAAAAAGGCCAATCGAGGGGGCCTGGAGCGGGTTCAATCTGCCAGCCAATTCTCCAGGGGATGGATTTTTCCTTAAGGGACGGCGCCTCATTCAGCGCGCGAAACAGGCGGGTTCGTTCTTCAGCATTCACGTTGCGCGCATCCAGCGCAATCACCGGTACACCAAGGGCCGCGCGCAGGCGTTCCAGAACGGCTTGCCCACCGGAATCCCCAGGCACTTTATCCCAAAATGTGAGTGCAACAACACCTTGTTTTCCAGCCACCAACGGGAGCAGGTCGTTCAGGTCTTCATCCAAATGGGTAGATTTGGCGACCAGCAAAACCCTTTCGTTCGCTTGCAATTGTGCCAGCGCCATCTGGGTGGTCTGGCTGTCGCTCTGGAGCAGAATGCCAGGGGTATCCACAAAGTGATGATTTCCATCCGAATAGATTTCGCAGGTAACCGTCGAACCGCGAAAATTGGCGCTGAGCGGGGTTCGCCCGGTCAGGTTGGCAGCCAGCATGGTCTTGCCCGAATTTTCTTTGCCGATGATCAGGGTGGTGTCCATTAGCCTCCTTAACATGCACAGACTTCGCCACAGGAGGAAAGGTCGTCCAGGTACATATCGTAGGCGCGGTAATACTCCAACGGTTCGATATCCATGCCCAGCCGTTCGCCGATGGTGCGCGCCACAACGGCAAAACGCTGGCGGAATTTGTAGATAAAGCAAAAAATGACATTTCCCTGCCGCACCGATGGCCCAACCAGGAATAAGCCCGGGGTGATCGTGGATTCATCGTTCTCGGTCAGTTCAGGCAGGCCATCTTTGCGCCAGGCAAAGCGCGGGTGAATCAGGTGGGCGCTGCTCTCAAAACCGGTTGCCAGGATGGGCGGAGCGTCGGCGCTAAAGCGTTTGCGCCGAGTGGTGTGAACGACAAATTCGCCATTGAGCTGGGTGACTTTCTGCACTTCCAGGCCACCCAGCAGATCGAGGTTGCCGCTCGACATCACCTCGCGCAGGCGTTCAAGCGTGAACGGCGACAGCGACGTACTGGGGTCTTGCCCATCGGCCTGCCAGACGTTGGAGCGTTCCAACACCTGCACCTGCTTGCCCAAACGAACCAGGTGGATGGCAGCGTCGATTCCGCTTTCATAACCGCCGATGACAACCACCCGCTGGCCTTTGATATCTTGCCACGATTTCACCTGGCTGTTGTGCAGGCACAATTCAGAGCCGGAGAAGGCTGGCCGCCGGGGATATTGAAATTCACCCGCCGCCCAAATGACAAAGCGCGCCCGCCAGTCTCCCCGCGCCGTCAGCACGCAAAACGTTCCATCGCTTTCAGGCAGTAAATCTCGCACGTCCACCCTTGTTTCGACCGGCAGTTCAAAGTACTCGCTCAGGAGTTGCAGATATTCGGCGTAGGATTTGCCGTCGGGGTGTTCCATTTTGAGGGTGTAAGCGGGCGAAGTGCGCGGGGCGATGGCGTTCAGGTCGAGAGAGCCAAAGGCATGACCATTGAACGAAGGTGTAATCATGCGCATTTCGCGCGGCCAGCGGCGAAATGATGCGCCGACTTCGTGGCGTTCGAGGATGGCAAAGTTTTGCAGCCCCAGGGTTTGCAGCACCAGCCCCATGCCCAGCCCAGCCGGGCCTCCACCGATGATCAGAACGTCATAAAATTTTGAGGTTGTCATAGAATACTTGACTTTGTAATGCACGCCTCCAGCGCGGATAAAATCTCGGCTTTGGGCAATCCCTGGCCGATAAACACCAATTCGGTGGTTTCGATCTCTTCATGCACAGCGCTGCCTTCCAGTGGTTCAAGTACCTCAATTTCGCACAATGAGGGTGTTGAAAAACTCAGGTCAACCCCCACCTGTGGTGGTATTTTTGCCAAAATTGCGAAAAGCAGCCCCCATATGTGACTTTTTCAACACTCTCCACAATCCTCCCGCCTGGCTGAGGATGACCGGGCTATGATCGGCAAAGAACACAATGCCCTTAGAGCGCATGACCCGGTCGTACACGGGGCTGTTTAAGAAGACCTCAAAAGATCGCCAATCGAGCGGCGTTTCAGAACGAAAGGCAAAACTGCCGAATCCGTACTCGTCCACTTCGCTGGAGGGTTGGTTCCATTCCAGGTCCCAATTTTGGGCTTCCGCGCCGCGTTCGTAGTCGTACAGTCCCGTGTTGATCAGCAGGGATGGGTCAACCTGCCCGTGGACAGTGTGGTAGATGTGCGCATCGGGGTTCAACTGACGGACGAAGGCCTCCAGGTTGGTGACATCGTCGGGTTCGGCCAGATCGGTTTTGTTGATCAGCACAATGTTGGTGAATTCGAGCTGGTCCACCAGCAAGGGCGCGAGTGGCTCGGTGACGACCTGCCCATCCGTATCCAGGCGTTCGCCTTCACTATTGTAGATGCTCCAGAAATTGACCGCATCCACTACCGTGATGATGCTGTCCAGCCGGACAACTTCCTCCAGGTTACCCATGTAGAAGGTCTGGGCAATCGGCATGGGTTCGCCGATTCCGGTCGATTCGATGAGGATATACTCCAGACCGGGAGTCTGGCTGAGGGCGGTGAGTTCGGTCAGCAAGTCCTCGCGCAGGGTGCAGCAAATACAGCCGTTGGACATCTGAATTACCTTCTCGGTGGTATGACACACAAATTTCGAGTCGATGTTGATTTCGCCAAATTCGTTGACGATAACGGCTATTTTGCGCCCGTGGTTGGCCGAAAGGAGTTGATTCAGCACGGTGGTTTTGCCCGCACCGAGAAAGCCGACCAACACGCTAATCGGGATGGGGGATTTACGATTTCTGGTTTTCGATTTTCGATTTCGCACTTGGGTCATTCTCTAACCTGCCAGTTGTTTCAACGCCGCCCACAGTTTTTTGCACGGTCTTTCCTTGCCCAGGGTGCGTATCTGGCGGGCAGAAAGCTGCAAACGCAGCGTCTTTCCATCCACCTCTATCGTCACCCACTGCAGATTGGGCTTGAACTGGCGAGAGGTGTGCCGCTGGGAAAAACTGACATTTCTGCCGAAGCGGGTTTTAGGCACCAGAAAACGACGGGCTTTGTGGTTCAGTTTGCGGGTCATTCTTTTTGACTTTTTCCTTTCATTGAGTTTCAATTCTTTGCCTCACGGATTCAGGCAGGCTTCGATGCGCTCGGCAAGCGCCTGCAAAACCAGCGGGTGGTCATTCCAGGCGCCGAGGTTGATCAGGCGCACCCCAGCCGGCAGTTCTACCTCGCTCAGCATTTCCGGGATTTCATACGTGCTGTGAATCCCTTCTGCACTTATGGAAGAGGAATAGACCAGCACCAATTCAACGTTCTGCTCCAGCAGGCTGCGCAAACCATCCTGCGGGGTGGGTTCGCGGTATTCCATCCACGCCAGTGAAACATTTTGCGCCGGATAGCCCTGTTCTACCAGGCGGCTGCGAATCGCCAGACGAAAATCGGTTTCCTGCTTGGTTTGCTTGGGGTAAATGGCATCTGACTCCGGCGCTTGCCCGTGCGCTACCAGCAGAACACCCACCTTTTCGCGGGGAATGTTGCGCCGCACTTGCTCGCTCTGCTGGACGAACATGTCAATCAAATGATCGGAATTCCACAAGGGATAAGTAATGCAGACCGGAATACCCAGCTGTTCCAGATTCAACCCCGCAACCATTTCCTCACCTTCCTGGGTGTGGCTGGACTCGGTGAGAAAAACATTTGCCAGGATGATTTTTGCAGCGCCATCCCGTACCGCCTGAGCAGCGGCTTCATCAGGATGCGGACGGTCGTCAATGAAACTCAGGTAGAAGCGCAAATCAGGATGAGCGGACGACATCATCTGCTCCAGCTTGAGCATGGTGCGGCTGTGAATGGCGTTGTGATGGCTGCCGCCGGCTTTCACAAACTCGCTACGAATAGCGTTGAAAAAGAACGGACGCAGTGGGTAAGGGATGAACGGCACGCCGTCTTCATCCAGCTCTTGAATGGTATGCTTCCAGGCCGGGATGGCTTTTTCGTAGGTCGGCGGTTCACCGTGGGTAAAATAAATCACGGCGGTAAAACCTGCCCCGGCTTTATTGGCAGGCAATTCCACTACTGGCGGAGGGGTGTGCGGCAGCGGCTGAAGGAAGAGAACCGTCCCCACCAGATAGCCGATGATGAAACCGGGCAAGAACAACGGAACGGCCACCAGCCGGCGCCACCCCGCGAAGACCCGAAGGGATACCAGGACACCGGCAGCGATCAACAGCGCCAAAGCCGCACTGTACAACGGCGTTTGCAGCGGCGGGGAAACCAGCACCTGTAAGAAGAAATAACCGGAAAGCAGCGAAAAAAGAACAAACAAGATTTGGTTCAGACTCGTTTTTTTCATTTTTGCAAGACCTCCATTATCACTTGAGGATGAGGGATAAAATCTAGCGAATAATCTCCCATGCCAGATGTTGCAGTTCGGGGAGGATCAGTTTTTCCCAGCCCAGCTGTACAGCAGCCGGCGAACCGGGCAGGCTGATGATCACCTTATTTCGATACACGCCGGCAGTGGCCCGGCTGAGCATGGCTGCTGCCCCCACCTGCGAATAACTCAACATGCGGAATAACTCGCCAAATCCAGGCAACGTTTTTTCTAATTTGCGGCTGATGACATCAAAAGTCGTATCGCGCTGACTAATCCCCGTGCCGCCGTTGAAGAGGATCAACCGCGCTTCCGTTGTACAGATTTCCTCTAACAACGCCTCAATCTGATTCGGTTCATCACGAACAATGTGGTGAACCTGAACATGATGCCCAAAGGCGATAATCTGTTCGGTCAAGAAACGGCCGTTGACATCTGTTTCATAGGTGCGGGTATCCGAGACCGTAACAATCGCAATCGGAATACCGCCCAGCTCGGCAGCCTTCTTACGATGTTGATCGGATGAGGATGAATGGGGTGATTCAGATTGCATGGCAGATAGGTTTTTCCGCGCAGCACGCAACCAGGTATATGACCACCCGGAGTGATGCGGGTCTTTTTCCAAATGGTCAAACACAAAACCACGTTTGCGGTAAAACAAACCCGCAGCGGCGTTCTTAGAAAGAAACTCGGTCATCATGGTTTCAATGTGCGGAGGTAAGCGCTGCTCCAGTTCATGAAGCAGGCGATTGCCAATTCCTTTACCGCGCCAATCGGCATCTACATACAGCTTCCACACGATGCATCTGCTATCTTCCAGTTGGGCTTCGGCAAATCCGATTACACTTCCTTGTTCATCCTCCGTCAAAATAAGAAGATGATGCGGAGAAGCAAGCACCCTTTGAAAGTACTCCTCGCTCCACCAACGGTCGAGCAGATCGGCTACGTAGTGAGCCGAGGTGAGCGGCAAATAAGTTTGGGCGACAACCCGCTCCCCAAAGGTGCGGATGGAAGCAATATCCGCCTGATTAGCTACACGGAAAACCACCATATGATTGATGATCTCCTTCAAAAAATATCCTTAAGCCTGATTGAAGGAAGAGCGTACCCAGTCCACCACCTCGCTCAGCGGGGTTTTGCGGCGGTTGACCTCGCGGGTGAGAGCCCATTCAAAACGGCGCTTCAGATCCTGCGCGTCCACTCCGCCGGCGCTGCCGATAACCACAATCTCATTGTTTGGCACTTCGTCCTTGCGCCAGTACTCACCCAAAGAAAGGCGCACCCGCCGGCCGGTCAGCTGCAGAATACCGCGCCGCGCCGGCGCATCCGATAGATATACGAACCCTTTTGCGCGGTAGATGGAAGGCGGGAGATTTTTGGTGACTTCACGCAAATCTTTGAGCGTGAAAGGTTCAAAGGAACGGTAAACCCAGGTGTTGTACACCAGACTGTGGTCGTGATCGTGGTGGTGATGGTGTTCTTCTTCCCCATGTTCCTCCTGTTCTTCCCCTTCAGCGGCGTGGACATGAACATCTCGCGCCTCACGGTTCAACTGGATCAGATCAAATCGTCCAACGCCCAGCGCCAGTTCAAGCGGAATCTTGCCAAAAGAGGTTTCAAAAATGCGCGCATCCGGGGCAATATCGCGCACCCAGCGACGCACTTTTTCCAGACGCCTAGAGGTAATCAAATCCACCTTGTTCAGCACCACCATATCGGCTGCGCCAATCTGATCCATCGCCAGCAAGGCGTTTTCGCCTTTCAGAGAAAGCACCTGGTCGGCGTCAATCACGGTCAAAATACTGTCCAGGTTAATCAGCGGACGAATGTCCGGCATCATAAAAGTCAGCGCCACAGAAACCGGGTCAGACACACCGCTGGTTTCAATCAGGATGTAGTCTGGGCGGTCGGGCCGCGCCAGCAGACGAATGACCGTGCGCAGCAGATCATCCCGAATGGTGCAGCAGATACAGCCGTTGGAAAGGCTGACTGTTTCGCCCTCCACATCCACAATCAAGCGGCTGTCCACGTTGACTTCGCCAAAATCGTTGACCAACACGGCAATTTTCAGGCCGTGTTCGCTGTTCAAGATGTGGTTTAACAACGTCGTCTTACCAGCACCCAAAAAACCGGTTAAGATGGTTAGTGGTATGGGTTGAAATGAATCGGCTTGTTCAGACATGAGTATTTTTTCTCCTTATCGGCATACAACAGGGACAGCCCGGGCGGTGGATGGGTTTGCCAGATGGAGTTACCGCCGCGGAGCTTTCATTTTGCCCACCGGAAAGACCTGCAAACAGCGCCGGCACGCGGCGGCATTCGCTGCCGCAAACCGGGCACCACATCGGCTCATCGGCTAATGCGATGGGGCGCATCTCTTCAATTTCCAAACCGCACTCTGCACAATAGTAAACGTAAATGGGCATCGTTCCACTAATGCTTACCACTTAAAAAGCGGGAATTGTTTACCGCCGCCGCTCAACCGCAAAGCTGCCGTGTAGTTTAACGGGCGATGAGCGAAAAATGATGTTTTATAAACCACAATCCAATGACTCAAATTCATCAAATCTCCGTAGTTTTCAGCACATTCCACTGAAAGGTTCGGGCAGGGTGCTCAACAGCAACCGGGTTTCTTCCACTGCTTGCCGCCAGCAGTCGGCCAGCCGATGCGGTTCGCCAATGCGCTTTTTGTTCCATTGAAGCCATGCCTCACGGCGGTAATCCACACCGCAGCGCTGCACAACCCACTGCTCGTAACTGGCAAACCAATCCCACATAAAAATCAGCCCGCTCCAAACCTGATAGACCTCCTCAACCGTAACGGGCATGCGCAGGGAGGGCAAGTCTTCCGGCCTCCAAATCGGGTGAGTGAGTTTACAGAGGCGGGGTGTAAATTCGCTGCGCCGCACAAGTACACCGGCTGAGCCATTTGGGCTGTACCAAAAGCCAAAACCCCACAACCTCAAGCAACCTTGTGCAGGCAAAGTCAGGGAGTATTGGGTGGCTGCCTTCCAATTCGCCGGCGGACGCAGGCGTTCAAAACCCATCTCCAACAGGAGATTTCCGCCGAAATGCCGCACATCGCAGCCCAGCAGCCAGAACTGTTGGTCCAACAGCGTGCTGATAGTGCTGCGCAGTGAAGAAGGGATATGCAATCGGCAGGATATTTCGTTCATGTGTGGGAAGCCGTCGCCGGTTGGGTGAGAATCAGCCGTTCGTTTTTGCCGCGGCCGGCCGTACGCAGTAAACCGCGCTGCTTAAGATTGGCCAGCAGACGGGTTATGGTCGTGCGGTTTGCGCCGATGGCGCTAGCCAGCAGTTGATGAGTTAGGCGCAAGTCAATCAAACTGCCCTGCGCATCCGGCTTGCCGAACTGTTCGGCAAGCAGCTTTAGAATGCCGAGCAGCCGGTCCTCAAGGTACGGCCGTGCCTGAGCAGAGGCCCACGCTTCGGTCAGGTAAAGCCGCCGCCGCAGACTTTGGATGAATTCCGGCTGCCTGCCGATTTGCGGCCAGTCAAACAGGGAAGCCCGAACAGCGGTATAAGCAATCAATTCCAGGTGGCAATCATCCGCCGGATGAGGCAACACCACCTGTCCGCTGCCGGTTAGCCCAGTTAGGGTCTGTTTGCCGTCTCTGTGAATAATAAACGTGGCTACAACTCCATCCTCGACCAGCAGAACTTGATCCGATTCCAGAAAGATAATCGCATTGGCCGGAAAGTTACGTGCCGACGGCTTTGCTTCTGCAGAAACAGCCGGAAAAAGCATGTGGAGCGAATTGATGAGTTCCGCGCTTGAAATACCGCGCGGAAATACCACCGCTGCCCCACACTGATAGGCCGGCAGGGTCAAGTTACCTTCCGGCGAAACATCCCAACCCACCCAGCCTTTTTGATTTTGCGGTAAATCCTGGTTGCCGGTAAGAAGGTAAACGTCTATGGAAGAACTTGACTGGCTGCCCAGCACAGAAGGAGTGGTATGTACGCCCCAATCGAGGGTAAAACCGGCATGCAGCAAGTCCACCACAACTTCGGAACAGAAACGCCAATTGCCATGCAGGAGAAGATTCATGGGGTTTTGAGAAGATAATGAAAATCGTTTTCATTATAGAGGATCAGATATTAAGTGTCAAGAAACACAACCCACGGCATCACCAATATTTATTGAACAGAGTGGGTATGCGGGAGCGTTTTACGCCTCCGCATATCCACTCTGCAGCAAAAGTTTATCCGCCTATATTTTGCCCCTGCTTACACCGAGGCCTCATCCACTCTGGCAAGCCGCTTGCGGGTAATCAACGGAAGCAACAACGTGATCAAGGAGAAGACGATCAAGAAAACAAACCAAGCCAACCCGCCCTGCGGTCCAACCAGATAATTCATCAGGTCGCCCAGATTGAACAGCAGGTTGACCAGCATGTGCGCCAACACACCAAACCAAAAACCAAGGCGGATGCGCAAATAACCGAAGGTGAAGCCGCCGAGGATCTGCGGTAAAAGCAGGAAAGGAACCAGCCAAACGGGTGGCGTGTTGGCATAATTGCCGATATGCGCCAGGCCGAACCACACTGCACCGATATAGCAGTAAATGGCAACATGTCGCTTGAAGAAGTCTGCGTAGGGATGCCCCTTGCGCTGTCTGATCCATAAAAACAGGCAAATGCCCCCGCTCAGCGCCAGATAGAAGAGCACCTTTGCGGCAACTGCTACCCCAAATTCGTCAAAAAGATTGGACGGAAACGGGGCATACTGAACGGTGGTTGAAAAAAGAGTGATGAAGAGGAAGATAATGTTCGGCGCCAGACCGAGCCGGAAAAAAACTTCTTCGATCAACGGCACCAACAGAACCCCCGTCAACAGGACAGTGGGAGTAAATTCCTCTGCTACGGCCTGGTCGTCAAACTGGCTGACCTCAATCATCAGGTCGGTGAGCGGCCCTGTTCCCAAAGAAATGAGGATATCCAGGGCAACAATCATCAGGACGATGACCAGTTTGCGCGATAACGAGGCGCTCAAGTTTTCCGCGATGGGACGCCGTAAAAACTTCCAGAAATCCAGTACAGGATGGACAGAAAGGTTATTCATCTTAAAACTCCAACATTCTCTCACGCCCGGACGGCAGCCGCTTTGGCAGCGGTTTGACTTTCCAGCCGGGAAACGAGCCAATAGGTGATCGCCAATGTCACAAGCAAAGTAAGCAAACTGTAGAGTGGGTCAAGTTGCGTAGCGACAAGTAATGTGGGTACAGCCATTGCGCCCTTCTCGTAACCAACGATGGTCATTGAAAGGATGTTATTGACGGCATGGCCGCCTAACGCATAATCCAGCGAGCCGCTGCGCAGGGTGATCAGAGTATAACCGGCACCGATAGCAAACCAGTTTAGAGCAGCAAACCAGCCGAACTCGCCGGCTTCGGGATTGGCGAGATGCGGTAATGTAAACAAAATGCCGTTGATCACGCTTAACACCAGCGGATTTTGGGTCAGGCGGCCCGAGGCCTGCAGCAGATAGCCGCGATATAGGAACTCCTCCGCGCTGGTTTGCACGGGCACCAACAGCAAGGAAGCCAATAGAAACGGCCAGTTGGCAAAATAAGCCGGGTTGAACGTGTAATTGCCGTACAAAACGGCTTCAATTGTGATGAAAAGCAGAAACAGTCCCCCCCAAATCAACACGCCGAGCGCAATCCGCCGCAGGTTCAACCGCCCGGCGGGTCCGATCAGCGAACCCACTGAGCGGCGGTGCAGCCAGACGTTGACCAGGAAGACCCCCAACAGCAGCGGAAGAAAGCTGAGCAGGGACAGGACAAATTCCGTCAGCGTGCCGGTGCCGGGCGTGAACCACCCCAATTCCTGGGCAAACCCGATAATGAATGCGTTGCTGAGAACGAAGATGAGCACGATCAGGAAAATGCTGGCAAGATACCGCAGCCAGCTGTTCTTACCCTGATCTGCCAGTGCAAGATAAACATTTTTGGACATCTTAAACCTCCTATGAATAAAAAGATTACCGGATATGAGAGTTCGACTTTTCAGCCACCAGAGCGGCCGGCAGCGGATGGCCGATGACGAAAATGCGCCGCTTGATGCGTCCCTGTGCCGGCAAGTTTCTTTCCAGGCTGCTCAATAGGTCATAAATCGCCTGACGCACCTGCACAAATTCCTCTTCGGTGGCGTAAAAAACGTGGTCGCGGGCAACGATATTGTCAAGGTCGAGTTTGCCCTGCTGGAGGGTATACTGCGCCAGGTCCTGCGCCACCGCCGAGCCGTACAGGCGCACATGATGGGCAAAATCTTCCAACCCGCCGGGCTGATTAACATCCTCAGGGTCAATCAGCCCCTCACAGGCGGTGTAAAAACGTTCTTCAATGCCGTTAATGTGGCGCGTTCCTGCAACTTGGATCACACCGGCTTCCAGCATTTTATGAACATGCCGATAAAGCGACGGCTTGGGAACATCCGTCAGGTAGTCGGCCAGCTGGTTGATGGACAGTTCCACGCCGTTAAGCGCCTGAAAAATGCGCATCCGCGCCGGGTGGTTGATCACCGAAAAATTTTTGAGTACGGGCATTTCGTTATTCCTTGAGAGATGACGAATAATATCATATTTGATAACGTTATCGAATATGATAATAATAAAAAATCAAAAAATCAAGACTGTTTGGGTAGATTTACACCTTTGTTAAAGAAGATTTAACCTAAATTGTGGATAAGAACCCCATCCAGTGCGGCTATTTTCCCACCTCGCCGCGCAGCCACCCCACAAAGTCACCGCCCTGTAAAATGAAATCATTTACATCCTTGACCCCTGGCGGCAGGCGCAGCGGGCGGGTGCGTTCGCTCAACCCTTCCAGCCAGCGCCGCCCGCTTTCCCCGGCGGCATCCGGGTCGTAAACCGCATACAGGCGCTGCAACGTGAGCAAATACGGCCCCCAGGCAGCCAGATCCAGACGGTTGGAAGCGCTGCCCACCGTGCAGACCGGCATCTCGCCAGCCAGCGACTGCCAGGCGATCAGCGCGTCGAACTCGCCTTCGACAAACAACGCCTGGGCCGCGTTGATCAGCTGGTCACCGCCGAAGATAGCCGCCGTGCGGTTGCCGCTCACCCCGCGGTATTTGCTGAGCGTGCCGCAGGCCGGACAGGGCTGACGCGCCCGCGCCGGTGACCCGCAGCGCGGGCAGCGGATCGGCTGATCCGGCAGCAGGGCAATCTTCAAATACCACACCTGCCCGCCGGTGATGCAGGGGATGACCACCCCGCGCGGAACGACCATCTGCCCGATTTGAAAGCCGTCCGAATAGCCCAATTTCCACACCTGCAAGGTAGTTTCTTTAAACCCGCGCGCCTGTAGGTAGCGCCGTGCGGCACTGCCGGCGCGGCTCCACAAATTTTCCTGACCGCGCTCGATCACCCGGCGCGCCTGCTGCTGCCATTCTTCCAGCGGCGGGGCGTAGGCCGGCTGAATCACCGGCCGCGGGCGGGGTTGAGCGCTGCGCAGGGTCAGCCGCCCGCCGGAGAGCCGTTCGCACACTTCACGGAAGGTGAGGTGGGGGTAAAGCCGCTGCCCAAAAGCAATGGCATCCTGCCACTTGCCGTCGGTACAGTGGCGGCACAACCAGCGCGGCTCGGGCCGCGCATGGGGCTGCACGCGAAAGCGGTCCCTGCCGCCGCAAAACGGACAGGCGCCGGCCCACTCCCCTCCCCCGCTGGCAGCCACCCGCTGCAGGCTGGTGTGCGCCGAGGCGAGCGCCAGCAGGTCAATTTGCAGTTTGAGGGCGGAAAGGTCTATGGATTTCATTCTGAAAAACAAAAATTATCGGCTATACGCATTAATTCCAGTTACAATCACTTACGATAAAAGCCGTAAAACCGTAAGTGACAGAAACAACCGGCGGGGAATTTTGTCCAAATTTTCCAAAAAAATTTTCATTTTTTTCCCGAAAATACGCCCTTTTCCCGAAAATTACGAAAAATTTTCAAGAATTTTTCCAACACCCACTTACCCCTTACAGTCACTTACACCGGGGGTTGTAAAACCGTAAGTGAGCGGAATAGCGGTCGAGCGGCCTCCTTTCCCTTCGTCAATCCGCCAGCTGATAAATACGCTCGGTGTTGTTGCGCCCGCTGGCAACCTTCAACCGCTGGCTGGCCGCCAGCCGGTCTATGTAATCGCGGATGCGGTTGATGCCCACTTCCGGCAGGGCTTCTTTGACCCGTTTGGCAAGATCGGTTTTGTTCATGGCGGCCGCGCCCAGCGCGGCGAAAATCTCACGTTCGATTGCCCCGCCGCTGCGCATATCCTCCGCGGCAATGCCGTAAAAACTGGCTTTATATAGTTCGCCGTCGGCGCGGTTTTCGTAGGTGAAGACCGCCGAAAACGGCAGCACATCCGCGCCGCGCACTTTGGTGGCGCGCAGGGTGACCGTATCGGCCAGGTCTTCACGGTCCACCAGCAGGGCCAGATCAAGCGACGCCTCAATGCTGGAATGCCCGCGCAGGGTATCCCCCGCCCGCCCCAGCGAGCCATTGCTCTTGCGCTGATGATGCACCAGCACCACCGCCGCGCCGGTTTCTTCCGCCAGTTGACGGAATTCGGACATGACCTTGGCCATGTCGCCGCTGTTTTCTTCGGCGTCGCCGGAAATGACGCCCAGATTGTCAATCAGCACCAGCTGCACGCCGAATTCGCGGATGCGCGCCGCCAGCGCGCCCACCGAGGCTTTGTCGCTGGCGTCCAACCACGGGGTAGGCATCGAATAGTAATAGAGCGGCGCATCCGGCGGCAGACCGCGTGCCCGTCCCAGTGCACCGAAGCGGTCGTGGGTGCGGCGGCGGCCGTTGTCAAAATCCAGCCACATGACCGCCCGCTGGCGGGTAGGGATGCCGCGTCCGGCGGCGTTGCCGCGCGAACCGTTTAGCCACGGCGCAGGCGGCAGCCATTCCAGCCCGCCGGCCACGCACACCGCCAGATCCGCCAGCAAAAACGATTTGAGCGTGCCGGGCGCGCCGTACAGGATGTTGAGCGAAGGCAGGGCAAACAAACGGCCGGCAACATACTCCACCGGCGGGCGCTCCTGATAGGCATCCGCCAGGGTGAACACCTGCCACGGGTCAGCGCTGGAGGGCTGCTCGCTCACTTCCTGGCGGGTGCGGCTGGGATTTTGCAGCGCCCAGTAAAACTGGCGCTTCTCATCGTCATTCAGCACCTGAAATTGCGCCAGCGCAGAGCGAACCGGCAGGGTAAAAGGCAAATCGTCCATCCCAGTCCCCCTCAACCAGCCGTCAGCCGAAGTGCCTCAATAAATTGTACTGGTTTTGTCCGAAAGTGATTGTTTTGAGCCGGGGAATGTGGTAGAATAGTTTTGTCCATCATTTTTCAGTGCTCCTTGTGCGCTGAAACATCCTGTCCCCCAGCCTGCGCCTGCCCGCGCCGGCTGGTTCGTTTTAGAATGGTTGCGTGTGAAAAAATCGGCGATATTATTATAGAACATTTTTTCTAAATTTCAATCACCCTTTCAGTTTATCCACATATCTTGCCAGGTCGGATAAGGTGTTCACCTCTGCGGGGAGGGCAATATCGTTGCCCTGCAGCAACTGACTGCGCAGGTAAAAGACCAGAAAGGCAATCACATGCCCGCGGTGGAGGCGGGTACCGAAGCGTTCCGAAAGCAGATTGGCAATCGCATCCAGCGCTTCCAGTTCGTCATCCGTCAGGGTGATGTGGACCGGTTTACGGCGGAAGACGTTGGGCGGCCGTCCGCGTCCGCGGCGCGGTTGGGCATGCTCGATGGGCTGCACTTCCATTTCCAGCAAACGCAGCCACGGATAGACGTCGGTTTGATCCTTGCGGTTGGTTGAAGCGATTTTCTTAGCCATAAAAATAATTTATTTTCTTAGCCATGAAATTAACCCAATTGGTTACACGAAATTCCAACCCCTTCTCACCCATTTTCCATCCCATCCCCCGCCTGGTTAACCACCAGATTCTGCTGGGCAACATAGTCCTTCAGGGCAGCTTCGACCACCGGCATATCGGCCACCTTGCGGTTCATGGCGCCCATGTGGTCAATGATTTTGGAGCACAGGCTGACAATTTCGCGCGGGATGCCGTGGGTTGCCTGCCAGACAGCGAGGAAGGCCGACTGGGTCAGGAGCGGGTCTTTGCGCCCGGCTACCGCGCAGCGGAAGCGAATCAGTTCCAGCGTATCCTCCAGCGAAAGCGGGTTGAGTCGGAACCACGAGTCCACCCGTGAAAGCACCTCCGGACGCAGATTGAAGATGCGCTGCACTTCCGGCTGACCGAACAGAATCACCTGCGCCAGTTTTTGCGAGATGTCGAAATTGTAGATGTGATGCACCAGCGAAAGCGAGCCCGGCGACATCAACTGCGCGTCGTCCAGAATCATGACCACATTGCGCCCCTGCTCTTTCTGATCCACCAGAAAGCCCTCGAACTCGCGCCACTGCATGGTCATGCCCTTGCGCCGCTCCAGATTGAGCGCGTAGGAAACATCCAGCAGCGCGGCATACTCCGATTCATAAGCGGCGGTGTGGACAAAGACCACGCTGAAATCCTGCGGGTAAGCGCGGTAAATGGATTCGAGCCGGCGGGCAATGGTGCTTTTGCCCACCCCAAAACCGCCTTCCACCACCGCCAGACCGCGCCGCTCTTCGATGACCTCCTGAATACGGTCGAGCACATCGCCATGCTGGGCAGAAAGATACAAAAAACGCGGATCCGCCGAGCGGGAAAAGGGTTCTTCCGAAAAACCTAAATCGCGCAGGATGATGCGCCTTTGGGGATCTCGTAATCTCGCCATGATGGTTTCAAACACCCTCTTTGAGAATAAAAACGGATGAAACGGGACTTTGGTTCTTGTAAACTAGTTTATACAAGAATCATTTGCGAGTCAATATGGAATCGCCCACCAATTACCCGAATTTAACCGATTTTACCCCCAAAATCACCGATTGAATAGCGTTTCAGGTCTTCAATTTGATTCTGGATAACGATCCAGCACTCTATTGACCCCCTCGAAACACTACCCACTCACACTTACCCCCCTTTAAGGGGGGGTAAGTGGTAAGTGAGCGGGCGGATTGTTGTAAGTGATTGTAAGTGGGTGTAAACCGGTAAGTGTTCTGTTAACCCAGCGAGGGCTGGCTGCCCGAATAAAACACCGCCGGCAGCGGCTGACCGGGTTTGTAATGCCGCCAGCGGCTGGCCAGAAAGTCCACCGCTTCCTGCAGGCGGCGTTCCGGCAGGGCGGTGTAAATGTGAATCTGAAAGTAATCTTTGAATTCCTGCTGGATGCGGGCATGTGCCAGCGAGCGCGGCTTGACTTTGCCGGACTGGAACATGGCCTCCCCCACCTCCTGAATCAGGCGCTGAATCAGGCGCGCCTGCTGGCTGTTGATGGCGGCTTCAGCCACTACTTTGGCTTGAATGTCGGCGTAACGGCTGTTCAGTTCGTCCACTTTCAGGCCAAGCCGTTCCAGTTCTTTTTCCACCCGACCGGAGAGCAGGTCCACCTTTTTCTTCAGGCTGCGGAAATCGGCCATCAACTCGGCCAGCTCGCGTTCCTGCGGGGTGTCGAAACGCTCCACTTCGGCGGCCAGTTCGGGCGGCAGAATATCGGCGCGGTAGACGAACCAGGCGGTTTCGGCAAAGTCGCGCTTGAACAGAATCACCTTAGCGCGGATTTCCTCGCGCACGCGGCTGGCGTCAATCGTCCCCAGCCAGTACGGCAGGGCGCGCAGGTTGAGAAAGGCTACCTCGCGCGTGCGGGTGCTGTTCTGATAGGGGGTTTCGACGGCGATATTGACCAGTTTATCCGAGATGGCCTCGTCGGACTGGATGCGCCGGCGCTGGCTGTTGGGGTCTATCCCCAATGCGTGGCAAATCTCGTCGAGGCGGATGTAAAACTGACGGTCGGATGCCAGCAGTGCGGTGTACGTTTCGCCGTAAAACTCGAATGGAAAACCCTGCAAGATGCTCAACATGCGGTAAAGTGCCTCCTGATGCGGGCGAGATAGAATGTCATCACCACATTCTATCTCAAAGCGGCTTTGGCGTGGGAATTTCGGGAACGCCCTTCTGAGAGTGTTGAAAAACAAGTAAATCTTGACCGAATGACGAGAGTTTAATACAATCGCGTCACCTGGATTAGAGGAGAAGAGCGAAATGGAACAGCCACGATATGTTGAAACTGGTAAGAG
>Ga0308418_1000068_pt1 | contig 71964 bp, 63 predicted proteins | sample HotsprSampleR4cd_FD_203517 | JGI IMG/M metagenome (GOLD analysis project Ga0308418, IMG submission 203517) | Hot spring phototrophic mat microbial communities from Mushroom Spring, Yellowstone National Park, Wyoming, United States - 20090729_R4cd ... | reverse complement strand
TGCCATCGAATTTGCGAAAAAACACGGCATTAAAATGCCGATGTTAAAGTAACCAAAATACCCTGATAAGTTCATTCCCCAAAAATGCTCGCCGAGGGCAGGCAATCCCCTGCCCTCCTTCGGCGATATAATTAACTCATCTAACTTTTCATTCAGCAGAATATATAAATCATGGTAATCGATGAATTCGTTCAAGCATTTAATAAAATTAAACAAATGGGTTGGTTAAAATCAAAACGGCGTGGACCAACCGGGATTGGATATACCTTAGAAAGACTTCTTGGATTATCCGAAAACAACATTGCTTTGCCAGACTTGGGAGAAATTGAACTAAAGGCACATCGGATGGGGTCACCAACAATGATTACCCTTTTTACTTTCAACCGTAAAGTTTGGAAAATGAATCCTTTACAAGCAATTCGAAAATACGGCACGCTTGACGCACAAGGCAGGCTAGGTCTTTATTTCACAATGAGCCGCACGCCAAACTCAGCGGGATTATTTCTCTTTGTAGAAGAACAGATGATTTCTGTCCGACATATTTCAGGTCAAGTATTGGCGGAATGGCAACTCTCAGCTTTGACAGAGCGCTTTCAAAAGAAAATCCCAGCCTTAATTTTAGTTAGTGCCTTTAGCGAAACCCGAAGAGATGAAGAGTGGTTTCTATTTGACCGCGCGCAACTGCTAAGCGGAACATCGCCAGCTATTCTCCGCAATCAGCTCTTATGTGGAAATGTCCTTGTCGATTTGAGGCTTCATGATAAGATTACTCATGCAAGAAACCACGGAACGGGATTCCGAGCTTATGTCGAAAAACTACCCTTGTTATTCAATTCTGTGAGGGATTTGTAGTGGACGCAAAGCAACTCCAATTAATAAACTTAACTCCATTACCTTCAGATGATTGGACGTTTAATGGAGCTTCGACTCGCGAATTAACCCACATCTATCACGATTATCCTGCGCGCATGATACCTCAAATTGCCAGCAAACTCTTAGATTTATACGGGCACAAGGCGAAATCGCTTTTTGATCCTTTTTGCGGCAGTGGCACCTCCCTAGTGGAAGCAACCCTAAGAGGCATCAACGCTTTTGGCACCGACTTAAATCCCTTGGCGCGCTTAATTGCTAGCGCCAAAACAGCTCTCCCAAATATTCAACAACTTGAACAATACATCAACAAATATGATCGCCAAGCCTTACAAGCTCACCTTCATCAATTCGGAGAACCTCCAAGCATTTACGGTATCCCCAATCTAGATTTTTGGTTTAAGCCCCAAGTAATCCAAAAACTATGGCGCATTCGGGAATTCATCAAGACTATTCCGGACGAAGACATTCGTCTCTTCTTTCAAGTTACCTTTAGTGAAACTGTTCGAGAAAGCTCAAATACGCGCAAGGATGAATTTAAACTTTATCGTTACCCCCCCGAACGTTTGGAAATCTATGATCCAGATGTCTATGGCATTATGTCCACCAAACTTCATCGCAACTTTCAGGGATATAAAAAGTATTGCGCGGTTCTATCAAACTTAACTCAAATTGCCCAAGTAAGGATTTTTGGTTTCAATACCGTCGAAGAAATTCCTTCGGAAATCCTTTCAGAGGAGAGCATCGATATTGTGATCACCTCCCCACCCTATGGAGACTCGAACACTACTGTGGCTTATGGTCAATTTTCCCGATTATCTGCAGCATGGTTAGAATTGGAAGAACCGCATAAAATTGACCGTAAACTCATGGGCTCAACCCCTACCCAATCAAAGCTCGAATTTTCTAGCCATTTACTGAATCAAGCAATCGAACAAATTTATCAAAAAGATGAGAAAAGAGCCTTGCAAGTAACTAGCTTCTATAACGATTTGCGTGCTTCAACCCATCATGTAGCAAAAGTTATTCGCAAAGGTGGAATAGCTTGCTACGTTGTCGGAAATCGAAAAGTAAAGGGAGTCGTTTTACCCACTGACCAGGCTATTCAAGCCTTCTTCGAGGAAATTGGTTTTATCCACCTAGTCACACACCAACGCAACATTCCCAACAAACGAATGCCCTTGAAAAACAGCCCTTCGAATATAAGCGGTATTTTAGATTCTACAATGACGGGGGAATATATTGTCGTCATGCAACGAAATTAGGCAAAATAGGCACAATGGTACCTATCCCAATCAATCCTCTATATCCTCCGCCCAACAAAGTCAAGCTGGTGGACAATCAAACTCAATTTCCCTTGCTCGATTTGCTGAAGGCGATGTTTTAACCATTCCAGTAATTGATCGGGCTCAATTTCGCTGCGCTCCCGCAAGGATTCCTCTACCATTTGAAGCAGAAAGCGTAAAAAACGGTCTTCTCCAGGCAAATAGTTGCCTTCTACCGGATGAATCACCCAATCGGAGGCGCCGGCGCGCAGCAAGCTGCTGCCAGCCTTCTGAAGGGCGCATAATAGGCGCCGGCCGCAATATGCGCCAGCCGTTGGCCTCCCCTCCACCAATCGCTCCTCCATGGTGCGGTGATAAAGCGAGAGGATCAATTCATCTAAAGGTTCGTTCACAGGCGGTTCAATCACGGTGAGCCCATCAAAGTTGATGGTGAAATAAAAGAGACCTCCTTTTCTCAGGCAGCTCAGGATGAGGGGAAGGGTAGTTTCGAGGTTGATTAAATCCAGAAAGGCGTGGGCAATGACCAGATCAGTTTTCGGGCAAGGGTTGATTGCAGCTAACCACTCATCGACTTCCTGGGCTACAAACTGAATCTTGATCTCATGAAATGCATCGTTGATCAATAAACCACTCTCGTCGGTATGGAAATCGAAGCCATTCTGAATTGCCCAATCGCTTAGGCGGTGACGCGCCTCAGCCAGAAAGGCTGACGAAGCATCCAAAGCAAGATAGGAGGCAAAATGCAGAAAATCCCATTCGATCAGGCGTTGAATCATCGTGCCGATACCCGCCCCAATTTCCAGAACCCGCCAAGGTCGTTCACGCTCAGCCTTAGGCATGGCAGACACCAAAGTTTCCCATACATTACGATTGAGCGAACGGTCGTCAAGCGTTTTTTTTAGTTTTAGATATTCGATAAAGGTTGTATCATCCAAGGCTTCCGTCCCATTGGAGAAGTTTCAACAAAAAGTGGCGGATTTTAGCTGCGCTCTCAGCCCAGGTAGGGTGTTGGTCAAATCGTTTGCGCGCCGCGATGCCCATCTGTGCCAGACGCGTTCGATCGGTATGGAGGGTGCGCAGGTGATTCTGGAGGGCGAAACTATCGCCAGGCCTAACGAGAAAGCCTTCAACCCCCGCCGAGATCAATTCGCCTGCCCCACCCTCCGTTGAGCCGATCACCGCCAATCCATAACGCATTCCATCCAGATACGCAATGCCAAACCCCTCATAAGCCGAAGGCAGAACAAGGATGTGAGCCTGTCCGAAAAGCTGTTGGAGCGTGGTTTCAGCCACTGCCCCCCAAAATCGCACTCGTTCGCTCAGTGCATATCGCCTCACCAACTGGCGCAACAATCGCCCATAAGCCGGCTGACGGCTCTCATCGCCAACAATGTCGAGCCGAAAGGGTACATCCCGCAACTCGCGCAAGGCAGCCAGCAACCAGTGAACGCCCTTGCGGGGGATGAGATTGCCTACAAAGAGCAAATTTAAGTCACCGCTTTGTGTCGCCCGCCTCTCAATATCCATCTCACTGATTCCGCCAGCGAGATGATCTTTACCGGGATAGGCAATCACCGCCGGGAGGCTACCAGCCCCTGGCAGAATTGCTTGCACGGAACGCAAGGTGGCGCAACTGTTGCAAATCAGACCCGCCAGCGTGCTCAGAAAGGTTCGCTCAACGATTTGATAGAACCTCTTAAGCCAGCTACGATGGGCTTCGTTACAGCGCAAGTGATGGACAATGCTGGTGATCGGAAAGCTACTGCGCTGGGACAAGATTCGATTCATCACCGCTAGAGATGGGTGATTCAATTCGTCTTCGATCAGGATATCAACCTTTCGGGCGCGGAGCATGCGGTAGAAGTCGGGCGAAAGGTTATCGGCTAAGTGGCGGAGATAATTCCGCCAGGGAAGGGAGATGATCTCGACCTGATCGCCTTGAGCCTGGAGGTATTCGACGACCTTTCGGTCATAGAGATACCCGCCCGTCTGCTGGTTTAAGTCACCATAGATCACCAAACCCAAACGCATGATCGATGCTAAACCTCAAGGGTATAAGCAGCCCAGGCAATCTCGTTTTCCCAGAGTTTCACTGTAATCTTTGCTAAGGTAGGAGCTTGTAAGCGCACACACAGCGCTTCACATAGCAAACGACAAAAGCGCTCCAGGCTGGGATTAAGACCGCGGAAGGGGGGTAAATCATTCAGGGTGCGATCGCGATATTGCGCCACCTGTTCGTCCAGGGCTTGTTCGACCGCAACGATATCGACCAGATAGCCGTGTTCATCCAGTTCTTCCCCCTGCAAAATCACTTCCAGGCGATAATGATGAGAGTGAAGCTGGTTTTCTGCGCCCCAATCGCCGCCGATCAAATAATGCTGGGCAATGAAATCTCGTTCGACCCCGAGTTGAAACATAAGAAGCCTCCATTGAAACATGTCAGAATGTCTTTCTGTAGAGTTAGCTTATCGAAACCTTCGATGGACTTCCAAACAAATGATAACACAACCGACATTTGAGATAAACTATTGAAACATCCTGCAAGTTTTGCAAACCGTGATGCTGAGCAGCAAACCGAACCAATGCTATCCCCGAAGCGAAGATCACTGAGAATGGTCTTGCGAACGCCAGATGCGATAGGCAGAGATCAACAGGATGAAACCCAGAAAGACCTGTAAAAATACGCCTGGAGCGTAGGGCAACAGCCGGCTTCCCAGATAAGCGCCGAGGATTGAACCCAGCGCCATCCAGGTCACAAAACCAAGTTGTGACTGTACCTGGACGAAAACCTCCTGTCGAGAATAGCGCCACAACCCCATCAAGATGGTGGGCAGGCTGATCAGTAAGCTCAGACTGCCGGCCAATTTGATTTCAAGACCGTATAAAAGCGCCAGGGTCGGAATCAACAACTCGCCACCCGCAACTCCCAACAAGCTGCTGACCAACCCGATGCCAAACCCAGCCACCAAACCCAGTAGAAGCCGGGAAGCAGGAGCTAAGGCAAAGGGCTGCTGGGCAAAAATCCATTCATGACCGATGAGCAAAAGGCCAAGCAAAGCCAACAACACCGCAATCACCCTTCTCAGCCATCTGGCAGTTGCCTTTTTAGCCAGGTGTGTGCCCGAAAGCGAACCCAACAAGGAACCCGCCAGAAGATTGATCACCACCGGCCAGTGCGCCATCCAAAGGGTTGCGCCCTGGACAGGAAGACGAAAGAGGATAGAAAAGGTTACCGTTACCAGACTGATCAACAGATTGACCACCACGCTGAGCAAGAGCGAAAGACGAAACGCTCCAATCAACAGGGGCAGGCGAAATTCCGCGCCGCCCAAACCGATCAAGCCGCCGAGAACCCCAATCCCTGTCCCTGAGCCAAAAGCGAGCAAAGAGCGATTGCGCCTGGAAGTAAGCGTGTGGCTACGGATTTTGTCGGTCTGGTTGGGAGAAACAGCAGGTGGCGGCATGATTTCGCAGTATAGCACAAAGCGGGCTCAATCTGCTTTTTGGTTGGAAAATATTTTGAACCGTAATTGTCCGCAAAGGTAACATCCTACCATTACAAGTCGTGTTGATAATTTGCTGAGAAAACCGTCCACGAAATTATCACGAATAAACGAATGGAAACGCTATTCGTGCATTTGTGAAATATTCGTGGACGGTCTGTCCTGCCAAATAGAGCCTTTGGTCGGTAATTACCCGCAAAGGGCGTGTATAATGCCTCCATCGAGTTAGTAATAACATGGCATGACCCTACCAAGCAAGCGAGATGAATCAGGCAAGACTTGAAAAGAAAAAAATCCATATCCCCAAAAGCTGGCTTTCGCTGAGCTTCCTTTTTGCGCTGGCATTTCTCTATTGTCTTGCGGCGCTGCAGGCGCCGTTTTGGGGCAGCGGAGATGCCTGGTCAAATTTGCTTCCCATTATCCACTACCGCCACTCCATCCTGGAAGAACGCACTTTGCCAGGATATACAAACTTATGGTATGGGGGTCGGTACCAATGGCAAAATCCTCTATGGAATTTCCTGTACCTGCCGGCTACCCTGCTCTGGCTGGCATTTCCCCTTGATCTTGGCACGCGGCTGGTCTATCTAGGACATTTCTGGTTTACCCTATGGGCAGCTTATCGGTTAGCCAGCCTCTTTGTCCAGGCCGAAATCGGCAGGGTAGCTACCGCAATTTTGTTGACTGCTCCGCTTCTCGCAGCCTTTTTGCCCGCCCATACCGAAAAGATTTTATCGTGGGGCTGGGTCTTACTGGCACTCTACTTTTTCTTTCAACCCAATCAGTCTGAGCTGAGGGGCGGCTTCTTTAGCGGCCTGTGCGTGGGCATCATCCCCCTGACTGGCTCAAACTATTACGCTTTCTATATGCTCTTGCTCATGGGGTGCTTGCTGCTCGCAAGCGGCAATCGTCAGAGGTGGGTTGGTTTCCTGCTTGCGGCCTCGATTGGTTTATTGCATCTGCCCAGCGTGTGGTATTTGATCGGGCAACCGCGCGGCAATCCCACCGAACCGATTGCCAGCCTGGGAATTTCCCCTGGTGGCATCCTCCTCTCTCTTGCTTTTGGGGTTTCTCTTCCATTGACCTGGGAAAGCTGGGCGCCAATCGGATTGACAAGTTTGTATCTTGCCTTAAAGTTATTCGTAACGAACATTCGTGCCCGCCAGCGACCGACCAGGATTGAGCTGGCTCTATGCGGCAGTTTGCTTCTCTTCGTGCTGTTAGCAACCGCTGTCCTCTATCGCGGCCATACCCTGCTGGATACCTTTCGCGTCCCGATGCGTGCCTTGCCGTTCATTGCACTATGTGTGCTTTTACTGTTGCTCCTCCAAATCGCCAAGAGCGATCAGCCCGCTTATACGTTCTTTTTGTTGGTCGCTGCGCTTCAGGTGAGCCTGACCAGTCTGCTCATCCGTCCCAGCGGCAGCCCATACAGCCCCTATGACCCGCAGGCACAAGCCTTCGCCGACTTGCTCAAACGGCACGGTGCCCGGCAGGTTTGGTTGCCTTCCGATAATGCGCGGGAGATGTTCCTGCATGTCACCCTGACCCGCAATGGCATTGGCTTGCCCAATGTCTACTATGGGGATATGGGGCAAGAGGCGGCAATTTATGGCGATCATTGCGGTTATGGGTTTGATCACCTGGTAACCCGCATCCCTATTCGGACTCAAACCGTTTTGCTGAAACCCGACCTGTGGTGGACAACTTTAACAGGAAGGCTGTTCCGGCAGAACCTGCGCTTTTTGGAGAAAACCTCGCTATATGGTCAGCCGCTCTATCTCTATCGGGTGCTTTGCAACCGCTGAACCATTGTTTGGCCGATGCAATCAGGAACGCCGCCGGAACCCGGCAGAGGTTTTTGTGATAAGAGTAACATAATCTTATTGTATTTGTGATTAATATCACAGATATTTGATGACAGAAATCTATCGTCAAAATTAGCAAAGCGTTGTATCCTTAGGCAGGATATGGGATTCAGGAAACTCTCCTGATGCTCATCGCTGTTTCCTCCTTTGGCGAACGCCTCCGCCGGGTCTCCTCCTCACCGCCCCGGCGGAGGCCGAGTTTAAGGGGATAACCAATTAAGAGGTATGCAACGTTGCTCAGAAGCCGCTTTTGAAACCTCGAACGAACGCCAATGAACGCAAAGTGACTGCAAAACGCATTTATTCGCGTGCTCTCGCCTCCATTCGCTGACGCCCGCTCCGTAGGACAAATTTACAAATTTGTCCTACTTTACCCGGACGCTTTTCCCCTTGGCAGGGCAGACCGTCCACGAACCGCTCACGAATGCCCGAAGAGCGTTGTTATTCGTACATTCGTGGTCTGTTCGTAGACGGTTTTCTCAGCAAACTATCAACACAAAGGGAATATCATTGTCGGCGGGTGTAATTGGGGATTAAGATGGGCGAGCGAACCGTGCCATTGACGCCAATCTCATCCAAAGCGCGGTTCCAGCTTTCCAGGTGCGCCAGGGTCGGTTTGCCCGGTTGGCGTTCTTTTGCCAGTTGGGCAGCCGTCAAGCCGGCGCGGCGACCAAACACGCACACATCCAGCAAACTGTTGCCCATCAAACGGTTGCGTCCGTGCACGCCGCCGCTGGTTTCCCCGGCGACCAGTAAGCCGGGTACACTCGTGTGGCAATCGGCATCGATCTTCACCCCGCCATTCTGATAGTGCAGGGTGGGATAAACCAGAATGGGCTGGTGCACCATGTCAATGTGAAAGCGCTTAAATTGACGCACCATGGCCGGCAAAGCTTTTTCAATGGTGCCCTGCCCGTGGATAAGATCAATCATCGGCGTATCCAGCCAAACGGCTGGTTGCCCACTCGGCGTGATCACCCCCAGCTTGCGTTCCTTACACTCGCGAATGAACGCCGCCGCCTCGACATCACGCGGTTCCAGAGGATAGACAAATTGTTCGCCCTTGACGTTCACCGGTTGAGCGCCCAGACCGCGCACCTTTTCGGTGACCAGTTGACCCAAAATCTGTTCAGGAAAGGCTGCCCCAGTCGGATGGTACTGCATGGTATCCAAGAAGGCAAGTTCAGCGCCAGCCCGATACGCCAGCACCAGGCCATCGCCAGTGGCGCCATAATGGTTTGTGGTCGGAAAGCCCTGATAGTGCAAGCGGCCACTGCCGCCGGTTGCCAGGACAACGACTTTCGCTCTGGCATAGAAATAACGCTCGGTTTCAAAGTTCATCAAGATGGCTCCGCAAACGGCTCCGCCATCATCCAGCACCAATTCCACGGCCGGGCAGAATTCAATCACCTCAATGTTGGGACGATTGCGCACCTCATCCCGCAAAACCCGCATGATCTCTGCGCCGGTGTAATCCCGCGCTGAGTGCATGCGTTTAATGCTGGTGCCACCGCCATGTTCTTCCATCATCGCCCCGTCAGGGGTTTTATCAAACATCACTCCCAGGCTTTCCAGCCAGGCAATGACAATTGGGGCATCCTTAACCAACGCTTCCACCAGATCGGGGAAGTTGGTAAAGTGTCCTCCACCAATCACATCGAGGTAGTGCGTAGCCGGTGAATCTTCCGCTCGATCGGCGGCTTGAATGCCACCCTGCGCCATCATGGTATTTGCATCCCCAAAGCGCAGCTTGGTAACTAAGGTGACCTTTGCCCCGTTCTCTTGCGCCAAGAGGGCTGCACTTGCCCCGGCGCCACCGCCGCCGACGATTAAAACATCGGTTTCAAAATCAGGGTTGCTCAAATCGAAATGGGGGTCAACATGGGGTCGGCCTTCGATCACATCTGCCAGTTCATTTGGCATCCGCTTGCCTTTATAGCTGCCGATGCGCACCTCACGCATGCCTGATTCGATGTAATCCGGATGAAATTTCTTAAGTAATTCCTGGCGCTCTTCCAGGGGCATTGCCGGAAAGGTTTGTGTCAAGCGTTGCGGACGCGTGGCTTCGACAATTTTAATTTGTTCAAGGAGTTCCGCGGTATAGGTCATGCCAACCTCCTACGCCTCTATTGGGCGAGCTTTATAGCGTTCTTTGAGAGCATTGATCTCCATAGATTTCAACTCAGCCAGTGCCTGGTCAAACGCCCCTTGCTGAATCTCCTGAACGCGCTGGTGCAGATGCTCCGAGCGCGGCGAGAGATAGCGGCCATAGAGACGCCGGGCTAAAATGGCAATATTGTATTGGGGTTCCTCGGCCGGACAACGCGCTGCGCACAGACCGCACAGTATGCAATCAAACGACAGATTGGCAACCGCAGCGATATCGCCACGCATCGCTGCCGCCATATAACCTTTTACATTCAGCTCCTGCGGACAGGCTTTGGTGCAGGTACCGCACCCCAGGCAGCGTAAAATCTCCGGGTAGATTTGGAAAAGGGTGGAGGCTTGCGCCTGCAGTTGGGCAATGTCGTAGGTGGCGCGCTTTGCCGGGAAGAAGGGAATTTGCCCCAAATACATCTCTGGTTTGACGACCGTTTGGCAAGCCAATCCAAAGTAGAGCTTCGGATCGTCCTTTATGCGATAGACGGTCGAGCATGCCCCGCAGAAGCCGCCGCGGCAGCCAACGCCGCGGATCAGGGTGTAGCCGGCATACTCCATTGCCTTCATAATGGTCAAACTCGAGGGTACATCATAGCGTTTCCCCATGATGTAGATCGGGATCAGATCATTTCGTTCAGCCATACGCACTCCTTGATTATCGATATGCGGATCAACGTTCAAGTTACTCTCCAACTTCTGTCCATTCATCTGCTTTGAAGGTTACGAGTGGTAAAGGTTCTTCTAGATTGCGTCCTGGTAGATATTCGAAGGTCTGTTGCAAGCGGTCGGCAACGGCGCGGAAGACTAACCCGACCGGTAGCTCTGACGGACAGGCATCGGTACACATTCCACAGCCAACACAGGAAAGCGCCATGTGATTTTGCCGCGTGAGGTGGAACAGCATCGTATCGGGAGGCATACGTTGAGCGCCTTTTTGACGCGCCCATTCCAGATATTTCATTGGTTCATGGTCAAAAACATGGCTCTTAAAGACGCACGTCTTACAATAACAAATCGGACAAACGGTCATACAGTTATGGCAACGGATGCAAGCCGCAAACACGACGCTAATCCCTTCTTCTCCCTCTAGCCGGGTGCGGATTTCAGCAAAAGCTCGATCCCGGGCTTGCGTTCGAGAGGCTATGTACGCGTCGATCAGCGGCGAGCGTCCATTTGTCGCCGTACCTTGCCAGCCTAGCTTTTCGGCGATTTCGTCTTGTGCTTCGATCCAGATGGTCTGTTCCAAATCGCTCTCCAACAGACGAACGCGAATCGGCGCGTTCTCGTAAACAGGCTGTTCACAAATCTGACACGCCAGGCGCAGGTCTGCATTTACAATCTCAGATTGCTGGCGGACTGCTGCATAGAGGTCAATCCACAAAGGCAACTTGCTTTGGGTTTGTTTGCGCAAATAAGTCGAAGGAGTATAAGTACCAGCGCAATCAATGGCCACAATTAACAAGTCTTCTAAGCTGGCTTGCGCCATTTTGGTCAATTCAACCAGTGCCCGCGCCTCACAGGAGCGCAAAACAGCCGCCAGACGTGGGCGCGGTTCGCGCAAGCTGACTTTACCTGCCCAGGTTGCTGCATTGACCGCTAACACAGGCACAAGGGGATCAGCCTGATTCAGTAAGACCGCATCGCTGACCAGGGCGGGGGTCACCGAACCGCTAGGGGTGCGCATGGGAGTCAGGATGACATCGACAATGTTTTTCTCCAAAAGGCTCTTTAAAAAGCCTTGCAAGGCTGCCAGTGGTTGATGATTTTCGACGGGTAAAGAGATTTTCATCGGTTCTGCTTTATCTCCATTCGTCCAGAGGAAATCCAATTTCAGGCATTAAACCGCCCACATCGTTTTCATCGGGTTGGGGCCTTTTGCCCGCATGGCTTCGGTCATCTCGCGCACCGTTTCCGCAAAGCGAGCCCCCTCGCTGGCGCTGATCCAACGCAACCAGATGCGGTCTTCATCGAAGCCGGCGCTCTTCAAGATTTCTTTGAGCGCAATCACCCGCCGGCGAGCTTTGTAGTTGCCCTCCTGATAATGGCAATCGCCAGGGTGGCAACCGCCGATTAGAATACCATCTGCTCCGGCTAAGTCGGCTTTCAACACATACATTGGATCAACCGCTCCACTGCACATCAAGCGAATAATGCGCACATTGGGGGGGTATTGCAAGCGACTGGTACCGGCTAAATCGGCACCGGTGTAGGTACACCAGTTACACAGAAAAGCGATAATTTTGGGTTCAAATTCGGTCGTTTCGGTCATCCATCAACTCCTTGCCTTGATTGCAAATTGGCACGCAAAATCAACTTAAAGCTGCATCAATCATCTCGGCAACTTGCAAGAACTCAAAACCCAATTGCTGGCTGGCTTTATTAGGACAGGCTGCTACGCAAGCGCCACAGCCCTGACACAATACTGCGACCACTTCGGCAACGGTTGCGCCGGGCTGCAGACGGCGAGCGCCATAGGGACACACTTCAACACACAATCCACAAGCCGAGCACAAGCGCGGGTTGACCGAGGCGATGATCGGCGTAGCTGTCAATTGTTTCTTCGCCAGCAAAGAAACCGCCCGCACCGCTGCAGCTTGTGCTTGAGCGATGGTCTCCTCCATGGCGCGCGGCGAGTGAGCCAAACCGGCTAGATAGACACCATCGGCAGCGAAATCTACCGGGCGAAGTTTGACGTGCGCCTCGAGGAAAAATCCTTCCGCGGTGAGAGGCAGTTTCAGCAGGCGGCTCAGGGCTTCATTGCCGGGCTGCGCTTCAATGCCAACACTCAAAACAACCTGCTCAACGCACAAATGAACTTCTTCACCTTCTGGCTGCGAGAGCACATGTACCCACACCTTGCCATCCGAACTTTTTTCAACCCGTGGCGGTTGCTCAGCATCGTATTGCAAAAAGACTACCCCCTGACGCCGCGCTTCGGTGTAATAGGCCTCGCGGAAACCATAACTGCGCAGATCTCGATAGAGGATATAGACCTGGCTATGGGGAGAGCGGCGTTTGATCTCCAGAGCATTCTTGATCGCTTGCGTGCAACAGATGCGGGAGCAATACGGATGATCATTGTCGCGGGAATCGACGCATTGGATCATCACCACCGATTCGGGAGTCGATTGCGTTTCCTTCAATCGATTTTCGAGTTCGCGCTGCGTGATTACCGCGCCAATTTCTCCATAACCATACAATCGAGTAGGAATTTCGCGCCCACCGGTGGCGACGACGATGACACCGTGCGTGATTTCTTCGCAAGATGCGTCGGCATGTCGAATGACTGACGTATATTGACCAACATAGCCGCGCGTTTCAACCACTTCACAGCGGGTCAACACGTTAATGCGCGGCTCATCTCGAATGGCAGCAATCAAGTTGCAGAGCAGTTGCTGCGGATCTGTGCCATCTAAACCGACATAGATATGGCGCAAATTGCCCCCCAACTCGGCTTCTCGTTCAACCAGATAAACGGGGAAACCCTGGCGAGCGATGGAAAGGGCAGCGGTCATGCCGGCCAAACCGCCCCCGATGACCAAAGCCTGATGCGCCACCTCAAAGCTACCGCGTTGGATGGGACGCAAGCGGCGCGCCTTGGCAACCGCCATAGCGACCAGTTCCTTGGCTTTTTGGGTGGCAATATCTGGCGTGGCCCGATGTACCCAGGCATCTTGCTCACGAATGTTGGCAAGCTCAAACAGATGAGGATTCAATCCCGCTTGCCGGATGGTATCCTGGAAGAGCGGTTCGTGGGTGCGCGGGGTACAACTGGCTACCACCACGCGATTCAGACCATGTTCTTCAATTTTGGAAACGATCTTTTGTTGGGTATCCTGGGAACAGGTGTAGAGATTACGCTCGGCATAAACTACGCCGGGTAAGTTCCGCGCATATTCAACCACCTCCGCAACGTTAACAACCCCGCCGATATTAATCCCGCAGTGGCAGACAAACACGCCAACCCGCGGCTCTTCGCCGCTGATATCGCGCTCGGGTGGGTAAACGGCTTGCCGGGTGAGCGTGCCGCGTCCGTTAGCTAATAAAGCCGAGGCCTGGGCAGCAGCGCAACTGGCTTCAATGACCGTTTCGGGAATGTCTTTCGGCTCGCCAAACGCTCCGGCAACAAAAATGCCCTCCCGATTTGTCTGGGTGGGGAGATAATGGGGCGATTCGGCAAACCCAAATGCATTTAACTCAATCCCCAATCGCCGCGCAGTTTCAACCGCTTCTGGTGTGGGTTTCAGTCCTACGGAAAGAACGACCAAGTCAAATTCCTCTTCGTGAGGAATGGGTTTTCCTTCGGCGTTAAAGGTCACATAGTTAACGCGCAGGTTGCGGCTGCCGGGCACTTCACGCACGTTGGCGACCATACTGCGCACATAGCGCACACCCTGCTCTTTTTCGGCGCGAGCGATATAGGCATCGAATCCTTTACCAAAGGCGCGGATATCCATGTAAAAGATGGTCGGTTGGATGCGGCTGTCATGCTCACGGGCGATAACCGCTTCTTTGGTCGCAACCATACAACAGACCGAAGAGCAATACCCTTGCCCGCAGGCGTTATCTCGAGAGCCAACACATTGAATCCACGCAATCTTCTCAGGGTGACGTCCATCGGAGGGACGTTGCACCACACCTGCAAATGGCCCAGAGGCGCTTAACATGCGTTCGAACTCAATGCTGGTGACCACATTGGGGTAGCGCCCGTATCCGTATTCAGGCCGAATCTGATCGCTCAACGGATGAACGCCGGTCGCCAAGATCACCGCCCCAACTTCGATTTCCTCAAATGTTTCGACCTGATTATGATCAATTGCCCTGGCGCGGCAGGTATAAACGCATTGCAGGCATTCCGAGCAGATGCCACAACTCAAACAACGCGCAGCTTCTGCGCGGGCTTCTTCTTCGGTCAAGCCACTATAAACTTCATTAAAGTCCAGCTTTCGTACCGTGGCCGGACGGGCTTTCATTTCTACCCGCGCCTGACGAGCTGTCGGCGACTCCAACATACGAGCCGCCACCTCGGTTGGACTCAATTCCACCTTTGGCGGACGGGTTTTGGCAACCGCCAACGGCTCCCCACGCAGGTAGCGGTCGATGGATTGGGCAGCGCGGTGCCCGGCGGCAATGGCATTGACGATGAAAGAGGTTCCGGTCACAGCGTCCCCGCCGCCGAAGATGCCGGGCACATTGGTCGCCAGGGTTTCCTCATCCACTTTCAGGAAACGCCCGCGCACGGTGTCCACTTCACCGTTCAAACAGTCCAGCTCCGGACGTTGACCGATGGCAAAGATAACCATGTCGGCCGGGATGACTTCCTCGGTATTTGGGATTTCGTCAAAATCAGGCCGACTGTCAACAAAGCCCCTGAAATTGACCTGTACACAGCGCACGCCGGTGACTTTTCCATCTGCCTGGGTAATTTCTTTGAAAGTGCGGGAGGGATAAACTGCGATTCCTTCCTCTTCCGCATCGCGCACTTCCCAATCGTGGGCAGGCATGGTTTCGCGGCTTTCCAGGCAAGACATTCCAACCCACTCAGCTCCCAAACGAACTGCGCTCATCGCAGCATCAATGGCAACATTGCCCCCGCCCAACACCAAAACGCGTTTCCCTTTGAGGTTTTGGGCAATTTTGGTCTTATCCTCCAGGCTAACCTGACGCAAAAAGTCGGTGGCAACGGTCACCTGCGGCAAATCGGCGCCTGGAATCGGCAATTTGATGCCACCATGGGCACCGACTGCCACAAACACTGCATCATACCCCTGTTTCAGCAGGGCTGGGATGTTTTCAACCCGACTGTTCAGACGCAGCTCAACCCCCTCCGCAAGAATTTGCTCGATTTCGCGCTGAACCAATTGGTAGGGCAGGCGGTATTCCGGCACACCAACCCGCATCATGCCTCCTGCAACCGGAAGGGCTTCAAAAACCGTCACGGCATACCCCATGCGCACCAGGTCCAGCGCTGCGGTTAAACCGGCCGGTCCAGAACCGACTATGGCAACGCGCTTACCCTTTGGCTCGACTTCGCTTGTCCAACGAATCTGCTCCTGGCTCAATTCGCCGCTGTCCATTTTTGACCACACCCAGTCGGCGACAAAGCGTTTCAACGCCATAATATTGACCGGCTGGTCGCTTTGATTGCGCGAACAAGCTTCCTCGCAGCGGTGGTTGCACACTCGCCCACACACGGATGGAAAAGGATTATCCTCCTTGATGGTTCGATAGGCATCCAAAAAACGGCCTTCGCGCACCAATGCCACATATCCCTGGGCGCGTTGATGGATCGGACAGGCATCGCGGCAGGGCGCCATGCCAGTTTTTTCAATCGCATAGGCGTTGGGGATGGCTTGCGGATAAGGTTTGTAGATTGCTTTGCGTTGAGATAGCCCGCCATTGAATTCGTCTGACCGCGGCACCGGGCAGGCGGTTGCGCAATCCCCACAGCCCGTGCAGGCATCCAATTTTACATAGCGCGGGCGACGGCGCACCTTAACGCGGAAGTTGCCTGGTTCGCCTTCGATGCCTTCTACTTCAGAGGTGGTCAAGATGTCGATGTTCAGATGGCGACCGACTTCCACCAACTTCGGCGACATGATGCACATGGCGCAATCATTGGTTGGAAAAGTTTTATCCAGTTGCGCCATGATGCCACCAATCGCCGGCGATTTCTCTACCAGAACCACTTTAAAGCCAGCTTCTGCCAGATCGAGAGAGGCCTGCATTCCACCAATGCCGGCGCCTACAACCAGAACAGCACCAACCGTTTGTTTCGTGGGGTTAGGGTTCATCAATTCTTCTGCGTTCATGCTCACTTCCCAACTACCAGTCTCGTTTAGCAGATGCTGGTTGCAGCGATTTGATCTCCGCAAGCAGCGGCCGCGGATCAATCAAATGTTTGCCCCACCAGCTTTCTGCTTCGGGTAACCCAAATGCCAGCCCCATCAATTCAGTAAAATAGAAGATAGGGAGCTTTTGCGTTCCACTCTGACGCATCTCAAGGTTGATCTGACACAAGGGGCAACTGGTAACCATTGCGGCTGCACCAGCTTCGCGGGCACGCTCTGCCAGGCGATTCACCAGGCGGGCGGCCGCGCTGGATTTGGTGAGAGAGAGACCACCCCCGCAACACTCTGTGGCATACGACCAATCAACGGCTTCAGCTCCTAAGGTTTCCAGCAATTGATTCATCAAGCGCGGGTTCTCGGGATTCTCGAATTGGGTTACCTGAGGTGGACGAACCAGCAAACAGCCGTAATAGGCAACTGCTTTTAGACCACCTAATGGCCGTTTCACCCGCCCGCGAATCGATTCCAGCCCCACGCCAATCGTAAGCACTTCAAGCAAGGGGCGGACAGCAATATTGCCCTGATAACGAAAGCCAACAATTGCTTCCAATTCGCTCCGCCGGTCGGGGTCATGGCGCAATTCGTAGTCAGCGCTTTTATGCCGGTTGAAGCAGGCTGCACACGGCAGAACAAGGTCATGCCCCAGCGATTGGGCGAGGGCTAGGTTACGGGCAGGCAATGCCAGGGCAAGCAAAGGATTCACGCAGTGGGCAGAAGAAGCTCCGCAACAATTCCACTCCTCAAGTTCGTGCAATTCCACCTCCAGGGCTTTGAAGACGGCTCGTACCGAGGCGTCATATTCACAGGCGGTGGATTCGAGGCTGCAACCCGGGTAATAGGTATAGACGCTCATTTTGCCTCCTGTGCAGGAGCGGGTTTTCCGGAAGCAGACTGCTCTTTAGCAACCGCTTCAGCAGACTTGACAAAAATCCGCTTGACCTGATGGCGGCCCTTGATCGTTTTGGGCATCAGCGGCACTTTCCCTTTAATAAATAATTGCAATCCGCTATCCATATCCGCCAGGAGATTCAACGTCCACAATTTATAGGCAATCAGCAGGCTGGCTTCATGGCTGCGTCCCAAGGTCTGCACCACAAACAAGAACAGCTTATGGAATTTGGCGGCCTCGGGTTCTGCAGGCGTCACGCCACTCCGCAGCGCTTCCAAGCGCAATGCATCCATCACCCTGGCAATGTCGATGTCATTGGGGCAGCGCGTCCCGCAGGTTTCGCAAGCTGCGCACAGCCAGATATCGCGACTTCGCAACAACTTTTCCTTTTCCCCCAACTGCACCATGCGCAAGATGCGATCCGGGCCATAGTCCATCTCCTCCACCACCGGGCATCCCGCAGTGCACTTATGGCAGTGGAAGCAGAGCAGAATAGGTTCTCCAGAGAGCGCCTCAACGGTTTGAAGGAAATCCTGGTTCATCGTTACCTTCTGGTTTTTTTGAATTTATACCAATGCATCCACCATCTCCATCACCTGCTCAACGCGCCAGTTCCGTACCTGACTGGCTTTGTTGGGACAGGCAACCACACAAGCACCACAACCCTGACACAGGGCAGCGTTTACGGTCGCGTAGTTCCAAATCGGATGGATCTCGCGGGCTCCATACGGACACACTTTGACACACGCCCCGCAGGCGGCACACAATTCTTCGATCACGCTGGCAACCAGCGGGGAGGCCGTCATTTCATTTTTGGAAAAGAGTTGAAGCACTTTTGCTGCTGCACCAGAGGCTTGTGAGACCGTCTCGGGAATATCCTTGGGGCCCTGTGCTACTCCTGCGAGATAGATTCCCGCCGTCAGGGTTTCCACCGGGCGCAATTTCGGATGCGCTTCATTGAAAAAGCCATAACCATCGGTGCTGATATGCAATAGTTGTCCTAGCTCAACCGAGCCATTCGAAGGAAGCATCGGGGTCGCCAGAACGACCAGATCGGCGGCGATTTCCACCGCTCGTCCGGTCAAGGTGTCACTGCCCCAGACAAGGGTCTGATCGCCTTCGCGGAAAACGCGGCTCACCTTGCCGCGCAAATACAACACACCGTAATCGGTCATGGCGCGCTGAACATATTCATCGTAGTTTTTACCCGCTGAGCGAATGTCAATATAAAAAACATACGCCTGCCCCTGGGGAACACGCTCTTTGTAAAGCATAGCTTGTTTTGCCACGTACATACAACAGACTTTCGAGCAATATGAGACTCCATGTTCTGGATCACGCGAGCCAGCACATTGCACAAAGACCACCTGGCGAGCGATCTTGCCATCCGACGGACGGCGGATAACATCGCCGGAACGTAACATTGCCTCAAAGGTCAAGCCATCCACCACATCGGGGATTTCCCCACCACCGTATTCAGGCAGGCGGGCACGATCATAGGGTTGCCAGCCACTGGCAACCACGATTGCGCCAACGTCAAAGGTGTAGGTTAAGGGTTGAAGGTCATCTAAGGGTACAAACGGCGCTTCTGCTTCCGCTGGTTTTTGCCTTACCCTGACGCGAAAGTTACCCACATAGCCAGACAAACTGTCCACATCGGCGTTTAGAAGCGTTTGAATATTGGGATGGGAGAGCACCTGCTGGATCTTCCTATCCAGCAGGTCGGGGGCGGCTTGAAAGTTCAAGAAGCTGCCGCTGAGTTCCGCCATACGTCCACCGAGGTGGTCTTGTCGCTCTACCAAAATCACCGCATACCCGGCTTCAGCAATGTCCAGAGCCGCTTGCATTCCGGCAATCCCACCCCCGATCACCAGCGTACGGTGGGTCAGGGGTAAAATCAGCGGTTCGAGCGCCTCGTTGCGCTTGACTTTTTCGACAATCGATTCGGCAATCTCAATAGCTTTCTGTGTAGCGGCTTCTTTATTTTGTTGATGCACCCAGGATACCTGCTCACGAATATTTGCCGATTCACAGCGGTAACCGTTCAACCCGGCTGCCGAGACCGTGCGGCGAAAGGTCGTTTCGTGCATGGCAGGAGAACAAGCAGCTACCACGACCCCATCAAGCTGGTATTTTTCAATGCTTTCACGAATTAACTGCTGACCCGGATCAGAACACATGTATTTATAGTCGATGGCAAAGACAACATCTCCATTGCGCTGTAACTGCTCCACAACGGCTTTGACATCCACCGTGCCGGCGATATTATGCCCACAATGACAGACGAAGACTCCAATCCGACTCATGCGTTTTCTCCTCAATCACCCACAGCTTCCAGGATGCCCTGCGCCTGGCTTTGGGCATGGCGGTGTTTCTGGAAGAGCGAAAGCACTTTGGCCGCCGCGCCGCTTGCCTGAGCTACGGTTTCTGGGATGTCTTTTGGTCCTAAAGCCGTTCCAGCCATAAAGACACGCGGGGCGATGCTCAGAACAGGATCCATTTCCTCGTTGGCAGCGCAATAGAAGCCGTTTTCATCGCAGGGAACACCAAACAACGCAGCCACCTGAGGATTGGTGGCGCGGGGGATCACCGCCGTCGCCAAAACCACCAGATCAGCAGCAATTTCCACGGTGCGATTGCTGAGCGTATCTACCCCTTTTACAATGACCTTGTCGCCTTCGCGGAAGAGCTTGCTCACCTTACCGCGTAAATAAACCACACCATCTTCCTCCATGGCGCGGTTGACAAATTCTTCATATCCTTTACCACCAGCGCGCACATCAATGTAGAACACATATGCCTGACCCTGCGGCAGGCGATGTTTATACAGGATGGCTTGTTTTGCCGTGTACATGCAACAGATTTTTGAGCAATAAGGAACGCCACGTTCGGGATCGCGCGAGCCGCTGCATTGAACAAAAACCACCTCCATTGGCGGTTTACCGTCAGAGGGGCGTAGAATCTTGCCCGCCGTCGGTCCACTGGCAGCCAGCAAGCGCTCGAAAGCCAGACCGTCAATCACATCCTGAATCTTCCCACCCCCGTATTCGGGTAAGCGGGATAACGGAAAGAGATCGTAGCCGGTGGCAAGGATCACTGCGCCGACTCTTTCTTCATAAAAGGTATCGGTTTGCTCCCATTGAATTGCCCCGGTTGGGCAGAATTTTTCACACGCACCGCATTTGGGTTTGGCGGGGTTGCCTTTTGCGTCTATGGCTGGCACACGCCCTGCCTCGATATCCCATTTGGATTGCAAGTAACGACAGTTGTCGGCATCGATGACGGGCTTGTTGGGAACAGCTTGCGGTGACAGGGTATAAATGACTTTGCGCGTCCCGACCCCGCGCTCAAAGAGCGATTCGACTTTGAAGGGACATTTTTCCTGACACACACCACACCCCGTGCAACGTTCCCAATCCACATAAGCAGCTTTACGGCGGATGCGAACGGTAAAATCGCCGTTTTCATCCCGCTCCATGGCGTCAATCTCACTATAGGTGTAAAGGCGGATATTCTCATGCTTGCCGGTTTCCACCGTTCGGGGGGTGAGAATGCACTGGGAGCAGTCCAGTGTCGGGAAGGTCTCCGAAAGTTGCGCCATGTGGCCGCCAATTGATGGCTCTCGCTCCACCAATACGACTTCATAGCCGCTATTGGCAATATCCAAAGCCGCCTGGATGCCGGCAATCCCTGCGCCAACCACCAAAGCTCGTTCAATCATTGCCGCTGCCTCCCCTCCACCTTCTAGGTAACCTTTTCCATATAGGGTTCAAAGAGCGGGCGCGGATCGATGCTGTGGTGCTCCATGCCCCAAACCTCGTCAGGTAAGCCGAGCGCAACAGCCATCAATTGCGTGAAGTACAGCACCGGCAAAGGTTTGATCGCCCACCCACTCACGGTTTGTTGCGGATAATCCAGGTTATATTGACACAATGGACAGGCGGTAACCAGCGCTTGCGCGCCATGGCGTTGTACCGAAGCGAGGATGTCTTGCGCCAGTTGCTGCGGCACATCGGGTTTGCTAACCGCCAGGTAAGATCCGCAGCACTCGGACTGATAGGGAAAGGTGATCACTTCACAGCCGAGTGCCTCCAGGCATTCGTGCAGGATATGTGGGTCGTCGGGATCGTCCAACTGGATTTCAGCGGGTGGGCGTAACAATAAGCAGCCGTAGTAAGGGGCAACTTTCAACCCTTTTAGCGGCTGAGTCACTTTGCGCTTCAAGGTTTCCCAACCCAATTGATCGCGTAACAGCTCCAAAAAATGCGTTACGCGCACCTGACCGAGATAGGGTTCCTCGGTAAACCAGTTAATGCGTTCCAGAACATCCGCATGCCCCTGGAGGAAGTTTTGGGTGCGGCGTAAGACGTGAAAGCAAATGGCGCATAAGGTGGTCACCTGTCCGCCAGCCTCTTGCGCCTGGCGGAGCAAGCGGGTAGGGGCAATCAAAGCCATAGCATTATCGGTGGAGAGAGGGAAAGTTGCCCCGCAACATTGCCATTCAGGCAGCTCCTGGAATTCAAGACCCAAGGCTTGGGCAACCGCTCGCCCAGAGCGGTCATAACCGCTGGCTTTGGTGGATAACGTACAGCCGGGGAAATACGGAATTGCCATGTTCACCTCTCTCAGACTGAATACTTTCGAAAGCCACCAATGAGGGCAAGCTGGGGCATTTCTGCCGCCTGTTCATGAGCTATCTGGTCAGGGTTCAACACACTTCCATACTTTTCCATATAAAGTTGACGCAGCGCTTCCATCACCCGCGGCAGATCGATTCCTTTGGGACAGCGCGAGACACAGGTGAGACAAGCTGCACAGGTCCAGATGGTCTGGACTTGTAAGACATCTTCCATTCCGAGTTGCGCCATGCGAATGACCTGATTAGGGATCACATCCATGCTAAAAGCCACCGGGCATCCCGCGCTGCATTTGCCACATTGATTACAAGCCAACAGGCTCTGACCACTGATGGTTTCAATGCGATTGACAAACTCGCCACGAACCGTTTGGAGAGAGATTTTTGTACGCATCGCACCGCCTTATCAAAACGATGATAACCCGCTGAAGAGCATCTGCAATCGCTCTTCAGGCAGGAGAAGTTGCCTGGTGAAAAACTAAGATCAGATAACGGGAATACGTTAATACCATCAACCACCTCTAAGGACACCGCTTTGGATTGCTTTGATTATCGTCTAAATTCAGAGTAAAGTAATCTGTAATAGATAATCAAGTGCAGAGACGAAAATCACCCTGCAAAGAGGAAGAAAATCAGAGGGCGTGACGAAACATTTCACAACCTTTTACGCCATCTTTTACCCCACAGGGTAGCGAGGGGCAATGGTCGGGGCTTTATGGCGAAACGATTGGCTTTTTGGTCACACTTCCGCTGCCCAACAATCTTGTAAACCCCCTTGCCTTCCAACCTAACAGTTCTGCGAGGTATATTCGTTGACAGGGCTCTTGTTTTTTGCTAGGATATGCTCAAGCACGAAAAGGCAAACCCGGTGAAAGCCGGTGACGCAAAGCCATGGGTCTACCGTCATCGTTTGATGACTAGGACTGCCAGGCTGCCGAATGTGACCGAGAATTGATTTTGTGTCTTCATTCGAGGAGCCTGGCTACGCCCAGGCTCAATTGCTTGAGTGCACTTTACCAATTTGATCCAGTCCGATAAAGGCAAACCCGGCGAAAGCTGGGGACGCAAAGCCATGGATCTACAGCCAGCCTTGCTGGCCAGGATAGCCAGGTTACCGAAGCAGTGGAGATGATTCCCAACGGGCTTGGTTATCCAAGCCCGTTTCTGTTTGGAGAGCAAATCGAATGAAGACGAAACGACATCCAGCCAGACCGAACAAAACCTTTCTCAGCCCATCAAGTCATCATGCGCTGAGCTGGTTTGGGATATTTGGTGTGCTTCTTTTGATCCTCTCTGTTTTCCCAATTCTCTCCGCCCAGGCTGCAACTTCTTCCTCCAGCCTGCCTGCCTGTCAGCCCTTTGTGCAAGTCAATGACAACGCTTTTGGTCTTGGCGGTGGAGCAGATGGGACTTATAGCTCCGAAGAAGGCTTTGAAGTGCTGGTTTTCAATGGGCAACTGTACCTGGGCATGGAAGCCGATAACTCCCTGGGAGCGCGCATCTGGCGCACAAAAGCTGGCGTGACCGTACCTGCCTCTCAAGCGGATTGGGAGGAAGTGGCAGCCAACTCCCAAGGCTATCCATTTGGGGTAAGCAATATCACTCAAAACGATCACATTGACAGTCTGGCCGAATTTAATGGCTATATCTATGCCAGCACTGCCAACGGTGGCAGCAGCACGTATGGCACGCGGGTTTTTCGCAGTCCCACCGGCAATCCGAATAGCTGGGAAGATGCCTTGATCAATATCGGCGCCGGCTTCGGCAGCGCGCAGAACACGAACTTTAAAGATATGCAAGTGTTCAATGGCTGGTTGTGCGGTGGCACCCAAAACTGGCTCTATGGGGCTCAGGTCTGGTGCACGCAGGATGGTTTGAACTGGACGCAAAAGAACATCAGCGGATTCGGGACAATCGAATATAACAACAAAACGGTCGAGGTCTGGTCGGGGTACGTTTTTCAAGAAGCCTTGTATTTTGGCGTGCAGAATCTCGGCGCAACTCGCTCTAGCAATTACGATGATCTGGGAAAACTGTATCGAACCCGCAACCTGAACGGCACTCCGCAGTGGGAAGAAGTCTTTGTCAGCCTGCCAGGGTACCTTAATCGAGTGGATATTCTGGGTGAATTAAATGGTTATCTCTATGTCGCCAGCCGCGGTTCCAATGGCGGGATCATTATTTATCGCAGCCCTAACGGCAACCCTGGCACCTGGCAAACAGTCAGTCTCGAAGGGATCAGTGGCAACATCGCCAATAACGCAGTGATTGTGGACGGCGCGGTGACTTATGAAGGTGGATTATATGTCGCAATTGGCAACACCAGCGGCTTTCAACTGTGGCGCACCTCGGGGGCCGACCAGGGCAACGGTCTGGTGGATTGGGAACAAGTGGGTGGAAGCGGCTTGACCGATGCAAAGAATGTCCTCTCAGAGCTGGTTACCTTCAACGGGTATCTCTATGCCTGGACAACCAATTACGCCCGCGGTCAACAGGTGCTCCGCTCAAATTGTGCGGCTGGTGCAGTACTGCCATCCCCAACGGCAACCAATACCGCTCAATCCAGTCCAACTCCTACCGCTACGCCCCAGCCTAGCTCGACCCCAACCACCACCAATCAGCCTAGCCCAACTCCTACCGCTACGCCCCTGCCCAGCTCGACCCCGACTGCCACCGTTCAGCCCAGTCCAACTCCGACAGCTACCATTCAGCCTAGCTCGACCCCAACCACCACCGCTCAGCCTAGCCAGACGCCAACGGCTACGGCTCTGCCCAGCCAGACGCCAACGGCAGAAACGCCGCCATTCTGTCCCCAAGGCGACCAGAACTGTCAAAGCTCCAACCCAAATGGGTCAGGGTATAGCGTATTCATTCCTGTCTTGATCAAACCGTAATTCTGCACGCTGTCGTCCAATTCTGCAGGGTTTTGGGCAACTGCTTTCCTCTTCCACAACTCTGCCAATATTGTAGAACATTGCGGTCACACAACAAAATTCCCTTGATTGGCAAGGATATTGCTTTTGTCGATGAATCCTGCCCGACAAAAGGGCATTGCTTTTTTCATCTCCCTTGAACTGCCTTCCTTCTGCTATAATCAGTGTATGGAGACTCCTGAGGTAGCCACAAGCATCTCCTGCTCTCAGTGTGGCGGTGAACTTCATCCAGAGGCAGGGCGAGTCTTTCTCACCTGTCCCTATTGCGCTTCAACCGTTTACCTTGATAAAAGTCAAGTTGTCTTCCATTGGTATGTAGCCCCTACCCTGGATGAAAAGCAAGCCCGCTCCGCTCTGGCGCGCTGGATGGCAGGCAACCAAACCGTCAAAGATTTGGATCGCAAAGCCCAAATTAGCGCCGTCACTTTTGCCTACTTCCCCATGTGGCTGTTCAAGCATCAAAAACCCAATGGCAAAGACGAACGCTTGCTCCTGCCTGCCGCGGCGATCTCCATCAGCGAGTTAAAAAACCTGCTCCTGCCTCCAGGCGACCTGCGCAAGCCCACGGCCGAGATTGACCAAATCGCTCTGCCTCCCACCGTGCCGCTCGATACGGCGCTGGACTGGTTAAAGCAGCGCCAGATCGCTGCAGAGCAGGTCGTCGAAAAAGCCCTCGTCCATGTTCCCATCTATACTTTCAAGTACATTTTCAACAATCGCACCTATACGGCTGTGGTAGAAGGCGCCAGTGGGGGAGTCTTTGCCAATCTCTATCCTGCTAAAGCCGAAGCGCCATTTCTGCTGATCGGTGGGGTCACCGCTTTGATCTACCTCTGCCTGGCAACCTTTCCAGCCATGGGAGCGTTGCAAAGCGGTGTCAGTGGTTTAGGAATCGGTTTATTCATCTGCAGCACAGCAGGTTTGGTCGTTGCACCAATCCTGTTTGCAATTGCTGCCTGGATTGCAGCCAAAATATGAGCGAAAGAGACGTCACACTTGGCCTCAATTGTCCAAAATGCGGTGGCATGATTCGCATCCCCGAAGGGCAGCGCCTAGTTATCTGCCCCTATTGCCAGCAACGCTCCATCGTGCGCGGCGAACGGGGCGTCTTACGTTTCCAGGTGCCTGTCCAGCTCGATCGGTCTCAAGCCGAAAAGATGCTGGAACAGTTTCTGCGCAGCAGTTTCGCCATTGCCCGCAACGCCCCTCGCCAGGCTAAACTTGCAGAAAGCTTCATGGTTTTTCTGCCTTTCTTCACCAGTTGGGGACGAGTGCTCGGCTGGGTATTTGGCCAAGAGCGAGTTGGCAGCGGGAGTAAAAAGCGGTATAAACCCCGTGAAGTGCAATTTGTTCAGGATACTACCTGGAACACGGCGGCTTGCGATGTCGGCGAATTTGGGGTTGAGAGCGTGCCCCTCGAAGACAAACCCTTTGACCCTTATAACGATGACGAAATCCATCGCCTCGGCATGGTCTTTGAACCGGTTGGTTCATTGAGCGAAGCCCTGCAACGCGCCGAAGAGCAGTTTCAAGCTCAGGTGCGCGAGGAAGCGCGCCTCGACCGTATCTCTCAGGTGTTTGTCCGCATCGTCCGCCGGCGGTTTGGCCTGGTTTTTTATCCTTTGTGGATCTTGCGCTACCTTTATCGCGAGCGGGCTTATCAGGTGGCAATTGATGGTCATAGCGGCCAGATTTTATACGGAAAGGCGCCCGGGAACACCCTTTACCGGGCTGCTGTGCTGGTGGGCGGGATGGCATTGGGAGCCTTGATCGCCTTTGATATCCCCACCTTCCTGCTTTACTTCGGCCGCAACAGCGATGACCTGGACGGTTTGCTGGTTCTCAGCGGGATTGCCCTGTTGGCCGGATTATCCGCCATGTACGCAGCCTATCTAGCCTTCCGTTACGGTGAGGAATACGAATACCGTTGGAAAAAAAGAGTCTCCAGCGTAGATTGGGTTCCTCAACAGCTCCTTAAATCTTTTACGGAGGCGCAGGAATGAGCAGACCGGTTGAGCTCGTCCCATTGAATTGCATCCAATGCTCGCTGCCAATTCCAGCAGCGGTGAATGAAGTCGCCTGGTTATGCCCTACCTGTGGAACAAGCCTGGCGTTAACCGAGGCAGGTGATTTAATCCCTTGTGAGATGCGCTTTTCGGCAAACCTGCCTCCCAACAGCAAAGGCAGACCCTTTTGGGTAACAGAGGGAACGGTCAAAATCTTTCGCCAATCCTACAACTTGATCGGCAATAGTGATCAGGAAGCGCTGCAATTCTGGAGTCAAGCGCGGCGCTTTTTTATCCCCGCCTACGAGTGTGGGTTGGAAGAAATGCTTACCATCGGCACCCGCTGGCTAGCCGACCCTCCACCCCTGATTGAAGGTCCTAAAACCGATTTCTTACCCATCACCCATTCAGCAGCCGACGTGCAAGCCTTTGCCGAATTTCTCATCCTTGCTGTTGAAGCCGCTCGCAAAGATAAAGTCAAAGAAATCCGTTTTGAACTGGAATTGCAACCACCAACGCTTTGGATCCTACCCTGAAGGGAGCCCTGTGGGAGTGCGATAAATGGAAACCGACCATAAATTTTATCTTGGACGTTTCATCGATCCTCAAACCAACCAAATCACCGATCAACCTATGCTCTATAAACCCGAAGACCTGACCACCCATGCTTTTGTGGTCGGGATGACCGGTTCGGGTAAGACAGGGTTGTGCATCTGTTTACTGGAAGAGGCCGCCTTACAAGGTATACCGGCGTTGATTATCGATCCCAAGGGAGATATGACCAATCTCTTGCTGCACTTTCCCGATTTTGAACCGCGGGATTTCGAGCCATGGATCAACCTCGACCTCGCTCGCCGGGAAGGGAAAACCGTGCAACAAATCGCTCAAGAGACCGCCGCAACCTGGAGACAGGGGATGGCAGATTGGGGAATTTCGCCTCAGCGGGTCAAAGCCCTTGCTGAGGCTGCCCATTTTGCCATCTACACTCCCGGATCAGATAGCGGCATCCCGGTCAATATTCTCACCTCTTTTGAAGCTCCCCAACTCGCCTGGGATGAAAACCGCGAAGCGCTCCGTGAAAAGATTTCCGCCACAGTAACTGCTCTTTTGGGATTGGTTGGCTTATCCAACATTGATCCGTTGCGCTCGCGCGAGCATATTTTACTCTCCAACATCCTCGAATATGCCTGGATCGCGGGCAAAGCCCTCGACTTAAGTGAGCTCATTTTGCAAACCCAATCGCCCCCCTTTACCAAATTAGGCGTTTTTGAGGTGGATACCTTCTTCCCCCAAAAAGACCGCTTCACCCTGGCAATGTTGCTCAACAATATCCTGGCTGCGCCTAGTTTTCAACCCTGGATTGAAGGGCAACCTCTCGACATTCATAAACTGCTCTACGCTGCGGATGGACGACCGCAACACAGCATTTTTTATCTGGCTCACCTGAGCGAAATCGAGCGCATGTTTTTTGTCACTCTGCTTTATACCGCAGTCGAAAGCTGGATGCGCTCTCAACCAGGCAGTGGTTCCCTGCGCGCCATCGTTTATTTCGACGAAGTCTTCGGATATTTACCGCCGGTCAGTAACCCACCTTCGAAGACTGTGCTGTTACGCATGCTGAAGCAAGCTCGCGCCTTTGGCGTTGCCCAGATTTTGGTCACCCAGAATCCAGTGGATATTGATTACAAGGCTTTATCCAATGCCGGCACCTGGTGGATTGGCAAATTGCAAACCGATCAGGATAAACAACGTCTTTTAGATGGCCTGGAAAGCGCCGTGCCGGGTGAGATGAACCGCAATGCCTATGATAAACTCGTCTCCAGCCTGGGCAAACGGGTTTTCCTGATGCACAATGTGCACGCCAAAGGGCCTTTGCTCTTCCAGACTCGCTGGGCAATGAATTATTTAGCCGGTCCGATCACCCGTTCCCAAATCCCGGCTTTGAACCGCCTGGGAAAGGCTACCCAGGCTTTTCCGCCTGAAAACTCTCAGGCAGAGACTTCACCAACCCAGGCGTCCCGCCCCCCTCGCAGTAAAAAAGTTTCCCCAATGGAAATCTATCTTGCCACCAAACCACCCGCTCCAACTGCTGTGGCCGAAGCCTTTTTGCCCGTTCGGGTGAGCCTCACTGAAACGTTACAAAAAACCGGGCTAAACCAGACAGCCAGTCAAAATGCCGTCCTGCTTTACCGCCCCCGCTTATTTGGACAGGCTCTAATTCGTTATGTAAACCGAAAGATTGGTCTGGACAGTGAAAGCGCCAAAGCTATCCTGGTGGAAACCCCGGAGTGGCGCGGCTTTATCCGCTGGGAAGATCACCCTGTTCAACCTCTGGAGCTGAATCTATTGGAGAAATCTCCTCTCCCTAATTCGCGCTTTGCGCCTTTAGAAACTCCCCTTTCCGATGCGAGGTTAATAGCCACAATGCAAAAAGACTTCCTGGATTGGGTGTTTCGGAATGCTGCTTTACCCATCAAAGTCAACGATGTTCTTCAAGTAGCCTGGTTTCCTCCAATGAGCGAAGGCGAATTTCGTAGGCGCTGCTCCGACCTCGCCCGTCAAAAGCGAGATGAGGAAATCAAAAAAGTTGTCCAAACCTACGACAAGAAAATCGAAGCCATAAGACAGAAGTTAATCCGCGAAGAACAAGAACTCGAAGCGGATCAGGAAAAGCTCAACCTGCGGCGCATGGAGGAAGTCGGCACTCACGCCGAGAATATCTTAGGCCTTCTGAGCGGACGGCGAAGTTCGCGGCGGGTTTCCTCCTCGCTCACGAAACGCCGTTTAACCAGTCAAGCCAAAGCCGAAGTCGAAGAATCAGAAAAAACCATCGCTCTGTTGAAAGAGCAAATCGCTGAAATTGAAAAAGCTAAAGCGGCTGCAATGGAAGAGATCAACCAACGCTGGGCAGAGATCGCCGCCCAAATTCGAGACGAAAACATCTTGCCCCTGAAAAAAGATGTCTTTTTAGAGTTTTTTGGCATCCTCTGGCAACCTAATTATCTCATTCAAGATGGCCAAAACGTCATTGAGACACCTGCGTACTCAATCTAACAGAATCTTCTACAGAGAGAGATTGCCATGCAACCTATCCATGAAACCCTTTGTTTACTGGTAGCAACCGGTTATCTCAACGAGCACATCAAGGAATACGAAGCCATGATTGCTCCACCGAAGTATCTCTGTACTTCCTGCGGTCGGGTAGCACGCCAGGCAGAGCTTATCTGCCTGCCGCGCCCCATCAACCTCTGCGCCGAAACTGCGATCAAAGAGGAAGAACAGCAATGAACCAATCCCCTGCGGATACCCTCAATTCGATTGGCGTGTTAAAACGGCGCGAGATCGAAGCCCGCATTCTGAAACCCGTTTTGGAAGCCTTTGCGCAAGAACTCAGCTGGGAGCGCACGGTCGAAATTCTGCAGGGTGTGATTGTCAAGATCGCCCGCGAACAAGGCAAAGCGCTTTCCCAATCTATGGGCGGGTGCAGCCTGGCGCATTTTGCCGCCGCTCTGGAAAACTGGCAGAAAGACGATGCCATGCAGTTGGAAATCCTCGCCCAAAACGAAGGCGAATTTTCATTCAACGTACTACGTTGTCGTTATGCCGAAATGTATCGCGCCCTGGGGATGGAATCCTTAGGCAGGGTGCTCTCTTGCAGCCGCGACCAGGCATTGATCGAGGGCTTTAACCCCGAAATTGAACTCAAGCGAACACAAACGATTATGGAAGGCGCGCCATTTTGTGATTTTCGCTATCAGCTCAAGCGCTAACTTTACACGGCAAGGTTGACCCGCGTACCCACCGTTTCTTTTTGATCACTGGTCTGGCGGGCTAATTCAAGGCGAGCGCGCATTGCCATCACATCGGCTTCGGCAGCTACAGCGCGGTCTTGCGGTGAAGGGTCCGCCGGAGCAAGGGCAGCGGCTTTGATGCGAGCCGCCTTTCGAATGGTTGCTTCCGGATCGCCTTCCACCGGGCTGGTGTCAATGGTTACCTCGCCAGCCACGGAGTATAGCTTGTTGTCTGGCCCCGTTTCATAAGAATACTGCGCCCGACTGCGGATTAAGTTTCCTCCAGCACGAATGTGGGCTTCTTCGTGAGCGCGCACTTTGCGGTCGGTCTCTTTCAGCCTGGCGATTGCTTGCTTGTCTTGCTCGCTGAGTTCTTTCTGACCGAACGGATTTTGACCGGCAGCGGTTTCCTTATCGTTGCTTTGTGTAGAGCGAATTCGCCCAGGCGCCTCCGGCGATAAGCCCACTGCTACAGGACGGCTCCCTTGAGCATTGTCCTGGTCACCTTGCAGCCATTTTTGCCACTCGGCGCGCGCTTCCTGTAACCCGTTCAGGGTGAAGGCAGATGAACTCAACCCCATAGACCCAAAATCGCTCATGACCGACACGACCTCTGTTGTGTTATCGGCAGAATCTGATAAAACTTTAGCAATTTTCTTGTCTGAATTCGATGAATTTCGACTATACTTTGCAAATTAGAAAATCAGGGTCCAAAAAATCGGATATTCATCCCAAAGGAACAGTGATGCCTCGCTTTGTACACCGTTTTCTTGTGCGTGCGCCTTTAGAAAAAGTGGCAAACTTTCATCGCGATACCCGCGCCCTGCGCCGGCTAACCCCGCCGCCCATCTGGGTGCAATTTCACCACCTTGAACCCCTGGCTGAAAACTCAATTGCTGAGTTTACTCTCTGGTTTGGCCCCTTCCCTGTGCGTTGGCACGCTTTGCACACCAATGTTCATCCATCCCAGGGGTTTACCGACACCCAGGTACAAGGGCCTTTGCAATCCTGGCGCCACACCCATTCCTTTCAAGCCATTGATGACCAGACAACCCAAATTACAGAAACCATTGAATATGAGCATCCCGCCGGTTGGAAAGGGCTTCTGACCCGTTTGCTCTATTCTTCCTTCGCCTTGCGCCTGCTATTTCTCTACCGCCAGTGGGCCACCCGGTTCTGGTTGGAATGGAAAAGCTAAATGAGGAGGCATTGCGGAATGGCAACCAGACCCACACCCCACGTCTTAATCATTGGCGCCGGCATTGGTGGTTTGACCACCGCTGCATTATTGCTCCATGCCGGCTACAAGGTCACCGTCCTCGAAGCCCACATTTATCCTGGGGGGTGCGCCGGCACATTCTATCATCAAAAATTTCGTTTCGATGTAGGCGCTACCCTGGCGGGTGGCTTTTCACCCGGCGGACCGCACGCCCGTTTAGCTGAGATGCTCGGCATTGAGTGGCCGGTCAAACCAGTTAACCCGGCCTGGATCACCTATCTGGACGGAAGAGCAATTTTCCAATGGGCAGAGCGAGAGCGCTGGTGGGATGAAATCAACCGTCATTTTCCCGAAAGCGTTCCATTTTGGAAAAAACAGGAGTGGCTGGCAAATCAGGCTTGGGACATCTCTGCCAGAGATTTTCCGTGGCCACCGCGCTCAGTGCGAGAGATGCTCACCATCCTGAGCGCTATCCAACCCACAACCTTGCGCGCGGCGCCGTACGCCCTGCGCACCATGGCCTCCTTTTTACCCCCAAACGCCACACCAACCCTGCGCACTTTTTTAGATGCACAACTGTTGATCTCCGCCCAAAGCCTGGCTCAGTCCACCAATGCCCTCTATGGAAGCGCCGCCTTGGACTTGCCCCGTCGGGGGGTAAATCATGTTCGCGGTGGCATTGGCAGCCTGGCTCAAACCCTGGCAAATTGGGGTAGCCAAAGAGGACTGACCCTGCTCTACCGTCAAAAAGTGGAGCGTTTGGAGGTCAAACAGGGACGTGGCATAAGGGTCTATACGAATAAAAAGCAAACCTTCGAAGCCGACGCCTTTGTCGCCAACCTTACACCCTGGGGACTGGCTGCTTTGCTTGGAGAAAACGCTCCCCGTGCTTTAGGCCGCGAAATCCAAACGCGCCCTCCGACCTGGGGCGCCTTTACGCTTTACCTGGGTGTGGAGGCCGACCGCCTTCCCCGCTTACCTTCCGACCACTTTCAAGTCATTGTTGACCCATCCCGTCCGCTTGGAGAGGGAAATTCGGTCTTTATCTCGCTTTCACCCAATGATGATCCAAGTCGTGCCCCGCAGGGAATGCGCGCCATTACCCTCTCGACCCACACAGCAATTGCCAACTGGCAAATCGATGAACAGGCCTCCGAAGAACAGAGCACTGAGTACACCGAGCGGATGATCCGGGCGGCCGAGATTGCTATTCCCGGCATTCGTCAGGCAATTCGGCTAACCTTGCCTGGCACACCGCACACCTTCGAGTTCTACACCCATCGCCCCTCCGGAATGGTTGGCGGTTTCCCCCAAACCTCGCTATTGCGTGCCCGCAGTCCATGGACCGGCCTGGCAAATGTCTGGCTGGTCGGGGACTCAATTTTTCCTGGCCAATCGACGGCTGGCGTGACCCTTGGCGCCTTGCGGGTTGCCGGGGAGGTCATCCACTGGTTAAGCCAGTCCTGTCAGAATCGTAGCTGGTCAATTGCCAGAACCACGAAGGCCTTCAAAGCAACCTGAGGAAAACGGTAATGAACGCATTTTTATTGATTATCCTTGCCTGCGCATTTTATGGTTTTTTGCATTCATTCCTGGCTGCGCGCTGGCTGAAAGCATGGGTGCGCCAACAATGGGGGGAAGGCTTTTACCGTTGGTATCGCTTAATCTATAATCTGATTGTGAGCCTTACCTTTCTTCCCATTCTCGCCCTCCTTGCCTGGCTACCCGATCGCACCCTCTATGTGATTCCCTTCCCGTGGTCGCTGGTCACAGGTTTTATCCAACTTCTGGCGGTTGGAACGATCTTTCTGGCACTATTGCAAAGTGGTCTGATTTCGTTTTTAGGCATTGACGCTTTTTTCAGCAAACCTTCGTCCGTCAACGAAAAACTGGTTGTCACGGGACTATACGCCTGGGTACGTCACCCCATATATACCGCCGGGCTGGTCTTTCTCTGGCTGACACCGATCCTGACCCGCAACCTTTTGGCACTGAATATCGGGCTAACCCTGTATCTCTTGGTCGGCGCCTGGCTAGAGGAACGCAAAATGGTTGCTGAATTTGGCGAGGCTTACCGTCAATACCAGCGGCGCGTGCCAATGCTGGTACCCTATCGCTTTCCGAAATAAAGTCTTTCTATAGCCTTCTAGATAATCCCCAAGATGAGCTTATCCTCAGTCAGGGCAAAATGTCACCTTGCCTTTGCTGGCGAAGTGACAAATTTCACATTGACTTCCCCCCATACCCTGGTTATAATCAAGGCAACAATTTAAGATACCTTCGGGGCAGGGTGCGGTCGGAAACGACCTATTCCCGATCGGCGGTAAAGCCCGCGAGCGCAAGAAAGCGCACGATTCGGTGAAACTCCGAAGCCGACGGTATAGTCCGGATGGAAGAAGGTTAAGCCTGGAGAAAGTTTGCGCGCCATCCCTTAACGGCGAGCGGTATGCCCCGAAAGCCATCTGGTTTTCGGGTTTTTTGTCAGAAGTTATCTTGATCCAGTGTTGCACTTGTGCCCCGAATCGCGCTGATTCGGGGCTTTGGTTTTGAAAGATAAGATGAACTTAATTGAGATACCCAAACGCCTTCCCTTCCAACGCCAGCTCAGCCGTACACAACACGCGCTGACCGTGGCGGCATCTCTAGGAAGTGCGCTCCTTTTCTGGCATTTCGCTACGCAGCTCTGGCAATTCCCTCCCTTCATTCTCCCCCCGCCAAGGCTGGTGGGGCAACGTTTCCTTCAGGTGTTGTTGGATGGCAGCTTACTCCGCCATACAGCCTATACCCTCTTTGAAGTTCTCTGCGGATTGACTCTCGGCGTGCTTACCGCGACCCTGTTGGGTTATCTGTTAGCAAAATCACACTGGTTTGAGCGGATTTTATCTCCCTATATAGTCGCCAGTCAGTCAATCCCAATTGTCGCCATTGCCCCGCTTCTGGTGATCTGGTTTGGGCCTGGTCTGTTCTCGAAAATCTTAATCTGCGCTCTCATCGTCTTCTTCCCGGTGCTGGTCAACACCATTGTCGGGCTACGTTCGGTGCCGGAGGAGCTCAGCGATCTGATGCGCTCGCTCAAAGCCGATCGCTGGCAAACCATCCGCTATCTGGAGGCGCCGGCTGCTCTGCCGGTCTTCCTTGGCGGGTTGCGCATCGGCGCCACCCTGTCGGTCATTGGCGCCGTGGTTGGCGAATTTGTCGGCGCTGACCGCGGGCTTGGTTTTCTGGTCAATGTAGCCCGGGGTAAATATGATACCCCACTGGTATTCGTGGCCGTGTTCACATTAATTGCCATGGCATTGCTGCTTTACACAAGCGTCTTCCTGATTGAAAAGCGCCTGCTCACCTGGCAGCAACGCCAGGAAGATAACCTTTCACTTCCTTGAATAGGAGTTTTTCGATGCGCCGTTCAACCTTCATCATCACCATTCTGTTCTTGAGCGCGCTGACTACTGCCTGCGCACAAAGGACAACTGTCCCTCCATCGGGTAATTCTCCCACCCAACCTCAGGTCGATCAAGTCCGCCTGCCCATGGGATACATTCCCAACGTCCAATTTGCCCCCTTTTATGTCGCCCAGGACTTTGGCTACTTTTCCGAGGAAAGGATAGCCATTGAATTCGATTACAGTTTTGAAACCGATGGCATTGCCCTGGTTGGAGCAAACAATCTGCAGTTCACCATGGCATCTGGGGAGCAAATCTTGCTTGCCCGCGCCCAGGGATTACCGGTCGTCTACGTCATGGCGTATTACCACGCTTACCCGGTCGGAGTGGTTGCCTTTCCCGATCAGAACCTGAAAACTCCAGCCGACCTGAAAGGCAAAAAGATTGGCTTGCCCGGCTTATTAGGGGCTACCTATATCGGCCTGCGCGCGCTGTTGAAAGTGGGCGGTGTCAGTGAATCGGAGGTTCTGCTTGACTCCATCGGTTATAACCAGGTCGAAGCCCTGATCGGCGGACAAGATCAGGCGGTCGTGATTTACGCCAACAATGAGCCGATTCAACTGGCTGCCCAGGGGTATACCGTTGACTTGCTGAAGGTCGCCGATTATGTCCAGTTGGCTTCCAATGGGTTAGTAACCAACGAGAAAACACTGGCTGAAAATCCCGATCTGGTGCGCAGAATGACGCGCGCCATCCTGCGTGGCATGACCTACGTGATCCAAAACCGCGACAATGCCTATGAAATCTGCACGAAATACATCCCAGGCTTGACCGAAAGCGATGAACGCGTCCAACGCGAAATTTTGCGCGCAACCATCGAGTATTGGAAAGCCCAACAGATGGGCTATTCCGACCCGCAGGCCTGGCAAAACATGCAGGAGCTGCTCTTAGATATGGGGCTGCTTCAGGATGCCTTACCGCTCGAGAAAGCCTTCACCAATCAGTTTGTCACACCCTGAACCAAAGGAGGCAATATGTTGCGACCCGAACCGGAACAAATGACGACGCTAGCCATTGCAGAGCAAAAAACAAAAGAAGCGCTGCTGGCGATCGAAGCACGTAATCTGAGCGTCACTTACTCCAATGGCAACGGAGGATTGCGCGCCATTCAAGACATCTCCTTTCGGGTTCAAGAGCAAGAATTTGTGTGCGTTCTCGGACCTTCCGGGAGCGGTAAATCTACGCTCTTACGGGTGCTGGCCGGCCTGCTGACCCCCACCCAGGGAGAAGTCTTTTTTTATGGCGAACCACTCAAAGAACCCCGACGTGAGATCGGTTTTGTGTTCCAAAAAGCCAACCTCATGCCGTGGCGAACCGTCCTTCAAAACATTTTATTGCCACTGGAACTACAAAATGTGCCCCCTGCCGAAGCCCGACAGCGGGCAATGGAATTAATTGATCTGGTCGGTTTGCGCGGTTTTGAAGATTCTTTACCTCGCGATCTATCCGGCGGCATGGCACAGCGAGTTGCCATAGCTCGTGCCCTGATTCACGATCCCCAGCTCCTCTTACTGGATGAGCCCTTCGGTGGATTGGACGCCTTGACTCGCGAACGGATGGGCGATGAGTTGCTGCGCATCTGGCAAGCCCGCCAGAAAACGGTGGTCATGGTCACCCATTCTATTCCCGAAGCGATCTATCTCTCCGACCGCATTTTGGTCTTCACCCCGCGCCCTGGCAAGCTAAGGCTGGATTTACCAGTCTATCTGCCGCGACCACGCAAGGATGAAATTCGCTACTCGCCGGCTTTTGGCGAATTATCCAAGTGTCTGCGGGCAGAAATCGGCTAAGCCACATTTCCTGTTGAAACGTCCCGAAGGTTTTGTCAACGTAAATTTTGCCTCAAAACCAAACCTTCGGGACACTTGTTTCACGCTTCTTTCAACTAGATTTGACCAAAAAATTCTTTTCACCTGAAAAAGCTCATGGTAAGATAGCAGACACCATGAGAAACGTATTTCGGATTCTCCTCAGCCTGATCTTTTTTCTTGTTTCGCTACCTGGGGTGGCAGCAGCCCAAACTCCAATTGCCTGGTCTTTACGGTCATTAGAAGTGGATATCTGGCCGGAGTATGATCGTCCGTCAGTTCTGGTCATCTATCATCTCACCCTGCCCAACGAGGTGCCTCTTCCTGCCGAACTGCGCATCCGCATTCCTGCTGCGGCTGGCGAACCGCACGCTTTAGCCGTGCGCGAAGCTGATGGTTCACTGATCACCATCTCCTACACCCGAAATGTACTTGGGGATTGGAGCGAAATTGTATTTACGACCACCCTACCCGAAATTCAACTGGAATACTACGACCCAACCCTGAGAAAAGAGGGCTCGCAGCGCACCTTTCTTTATCAGTGGACGGGAGATTATCCGGTAGAAGCATTAACCATCCAGATTCAACAACCCATTGGCGCGGCGGAAATGAAGATCACGCCCAATACAACCAACCTTGCGGTCGGAAAAGACGGGCTCACCTACTATGTTACCCAGGTCGACTCGCTGGCGGCTGGTCAAAGCTTTGAGGTCAGCCTCCAATATCGGAAACCTAACGACTCTTTGACTGCTGAAAGTTTAAAGGTGCAACCCAGCGCGCCCATGGGGAATGTCACCTCCACCACCCCTGTGACTGGTAGTTTTATTCCCTGGCTTTTGGGTGGGTTGGGAATTTTTCTAATCGTAGGGGCGGTAGCTTGGTGGTATTGGCAAGCCCGAACGGTGAAGCCTCGCCCCAAAACCCAACGACCGCGCCATCGGCGGCTGGTCATCGAATCGCAAGCGGTCATTCCAGAAGGGGTGGTCTATTGTCATCACTGTGGCAAACGAGCAATGCCTGGTGATCGTTTTTGTCGGGCATGCGGGACAAGGCTTCGCCCATAGCCTGCCAAACCTCATCGATGCTTCGAAAACCCTGATTGGGAAACAATTGCAGAATCTGCGCCGGAGGTAATTTCGACGCTAGCAAGACTTCTGCAGGCGCTCCATCTGCAATCAACCGCCCGTTTTCAAGGATAACCAACCGATCGGCAAGGTTGAGCATAAACTCGACATCATGAGTCACGACCAGAATTGCCATTCCTCTATCACGAAAATCGCGAAGCAAATCGCTCAACCTGGATTTCGCTCTCTCGTCCAAACCGCGCGTTGGCTCGTCGAGCAGCAAAACCAGCGGTTGCGTAACGAGAATCGCCCCTAAAGCCACCCGTTGTCGCTCACCTACGCTCAGATCACGCGGATAACGGTCTGCATGGGTTGCAAGCCCCAACTTTTCCAGTAGACTGCCCGCTTTTTCAGCATCTTCGGGTAACGCGTGATTGCGTAAGGTGAGCAATAACTCCTCCAGAACGGTTTCCGAAAACAGTAGCGCGTTCGGGTCTTGAGGCAAATAGCCAATCAGACGACTTCGTTTCCAGGTAGATAAAGCGGTTATGTCTTCTGAGAGCAACTGAATGCGTCCCTCCTGCAAGGGCGCCAGGCCGAGAATAGCCCGCAGGAGGGTAGTTTTCCCCGCCCCGTTAGAGCCCATCACACACAGAATCTGGGAAGCATAAAGTTGTAAGCTAACCAGTGATAATGCCTGTGTTTTCCCAAAGACAACCCTCAGCTTTTCGAGCGATAAAACAGCCTGTCTCGACTCTCTATTTGTCAGCCAGCTCTGAGAAAAACTAGAGCGATGAGCGAGACGATCCATTCCAACATTCTGAAGCATCTGGCGCCCTTCGGCAACGCTAAGAGGTAAAGGCTGCACTCCTAACCGTTTACCCAATTGTACAACCGGTGGCACAGATTCCATTTGGAGGAGAACCTGGCGGGGATCGCCTGCCAGGGGCGGCTGTTCCTTGCCCGGCAAGTAGACCAGGTAGTCGGTAAAATGCAGAAGACGGTCTAAGCGGTGCTCAGCGATCACAATGGTCAATTTTCGCTGTCGCGCCAGATTTTGCACTAAGGTTAAAATCTCTTCTGCGGAATGTCCATCCAACTGAGAAGTAGGCTCATCAAGGACTAAGACAGAAGGCGCTAAGGATAAGACCGTCGCAATCGCCACTTTCTGTTTTTCACCCCCCGATAAACTTTCCAGCCGCCGTTGCCGTAAATGGAGTATGCCCAGAGCTTGCAATGTGTCTGTGATGCGCTGGGCAATTTGTGGCGCCGGAATTGCTGCGTTTTCTAAATTAAAGGCAATTTCGTCTTCGACGCGATCCAGAATGAATTGCGTTTCGGGATCCTGGAAAACAAAACCCACCTGGCGGCTCATTTGCTGCGGTCCAACCTGAATGGGGTTAACCCCCTGGACGTCGATCTCGCCCTCCACAATCCCGCCACTGAAATGGGGCACCAGACCATTGATTAACCGTAACAGGGTGGATTTTCCACTTCCCGACGCCCCACAGACCAGACAGAAGATGCCCGGCGGAAGTGCAAAATTTGCTCCCCGGATAACCCACCGCTGAGCCGGCGAGTAGGAAAAGGAGACATTATGAAACCGAATCATGTTTTTGAAAAGCCGCCATCAGCCAGGGACTGAGGGTTCCCAATAAGAGACAAGCCACCCAGGGCTCAAAAGGCGGTAGCCTTAAAACAGGGTAGGGGCTATAAGCCAAACGCGGTGCGCTGAGGACAAAACTCTGGAAAAGCAGAAAAATTAACAAACAGGCGCAACCGCTCATCGCCAATGCATCTCGCAGGCGAAAAGGAGTCGAGCGGTAAACGGTGTAACGGACCTTTCGTGTTGTGGCAAGGACGACAATTACAAAGAGCGCCATCGCTCCTCCAAAAAGCAAATTGGCTGCCCAACCGGGCAAACCCCAGAAGCGCGACAGCCATCCGCCCAACAAGAGACCAAATCCGCCTAAAAAAGCGCCGCGCCATACCGTTTGATTCGATGATACCGAAGATTGAAGAAAACCCCGCGCCGTCATCACCTCTGCCAATTGAAAAGCATGTTCCAGAGAACTGACCAGAAGGGGTAAGAGCAAAGCCAGCTTATTCCGCAATCCAGAAAGATTGTTGCCGCGAATGGCTTGCGCCTCCTGAATCTGGTGGACTTCACGTTGCAACAAAGGGACAAAGGTTATCGCAATTGAGCCAACGATGGCAATCGAATGGAATGCCCGCGGCAGCATGTGGAGAAAAGATGGGATTGAGACGTTGCGGTTGAACACCCAAAACGCTAATAGGATCACGCTCAAGGCCAAGCCGTTGGTAGCCCCATATACCACAGCTTCCCAGGTAATTTTGCCACTCAAGAGAGGAAATTGCCCTGGAAGGATAAAAATGACCCGTTCGCCTACATGTACCGTAAAGGCATTGAAGATTGCGCCGAACGGCACAACCATCAGGCTCAGCCAGAAAGGAAGGGGAGCGTTTCCCCCTGCTAACTCCCCCATGCCTCCAGCGGCATGCACAATCGCCACACACAACCAGACCACCACCAAATAGAGAGGATTGCGCGTCAATGAGACGCACAGGAGAATTGTTGTCATCCAAGTTAGCCATACCCATGCATGAAAATGTGCAGGCGTGTGTCCTTCTGGCATCGGCTCAAACCTCCGCAGCCAAGTACACGAAGGTGAACCGTTCACGAAAACGGCGCAACACCCGTAAGGTCACAGGTGCTAAGGTAACGATCAGCAAGACATTTCCCATGGATCGACCGAGGTCCCAGGCTAAAGAGGTCACCAGGTAAAAGACGCCATAGCGGGTAAGAGTCTGCGAGAAGGAAATGCCAGGTTGCCAATATTGATCGGATGGTCCGATTAAAAATGGCCATGACCACAGGTTCATAATCGCGCCATACAGCAACCCCCAAACAGCGCCAAAGATCGCCAGTACCACCGTCTCTCCAGCTTTTCCATGCCATCCCAGATGGGAGGTTATAGGGAAAAGCATTGCGGCACTCATTCCCACCCAACCGGCGGTGAACATCTGGCTCGGCAACCAGGGACCAACCCCACCGGTCAAAATCGCCGATACAAACAGGGTCATCGCTCCCATCAGAAAGCCAAATTTGGCACCAAATAAATACCCTGATAAGATGATTAAGAAGAAGATCGGACTAAAACCCCCGGGGCCAGGGATGGCTGTCTCGATATAGCGCAAGACAGAATTCAAGGCAACCAGGACCCCCATCAACGCCACAAAACGGGCATTGGCGGTGCTTTGTTGCGATTCAAACAGCATGGCAAGCACACATAAGCCCAAGATCAGCGTCATCGTCAGGGGCATCTCGGTTATGCGGATGCCAGCCGGGCTGGGGGTTTGTTCAAAATTGGGGAAGAAAAATGGATAGAGGAAGGAAAAACACCCCAGCAAGGTGCTGCTCAGGATCACCAGATCGCTCATCAACCGTTCCAGAAGCCTTTGTCTCATAGGGTATTCCCGCGCCGGATCAAGATGATCAAGAGACCCAGCAAGCCTCCTGCAATGGCAAAGAACACCAGATAGGCGACATCCAGAGAACCAAAACCAAAGCTACTCTGGCTTAGGGCATCCTCCGGGTTGCCATTCTCTTCAAGCAACTCAGATTGGCGGGAGGCTTCAACCGCCGTAGCCGTTAGGGAGATAGATTGCAAGTCAAGCGCAACTTCGCCCTGAGGGCTTGCCTGAGAATGGGGAAGATTCTGGCTTGGGGCAACGGTTGTGGCTGCCATAGCAACGGCAAACGGCAGGGTAATGGTCGGCGAAGGGGTCAGGGTGGGGGTGCGCAAAGGCAATTGGTTGACGGGTTGCGCTGTCGGTGTTCTGGGGATTGGTGAAACGGTCGGCAATTCGGTCATGGTGGCTGTTGGCAAGATGGCAGTATAGGTCGGAGTCGGTGAAAACACAGGTGTGGCCGTGGACATCGCAACGCTGGTGAAGGTTGCCGTAGGTGAGGAGGTAAAGGTGAAGGTCACCGTGGGCAATGGGGTAAAGGTAAACGTTGCCGCCGGTTGCGGAGCACAGATTTGTTCATAGGTAAAGATGGGCGGCGGTGTACGCCCAGTCCCCCAGATCCAACCTTCAACGGCGCCTTGCGAGACTGGATAGTTACTGGCGCCTAAATTGGAATACACCCACCGGCCATCTTGCAAGTGCCAGTATGACCAGTAGAGATTTTCACCGCTGTTGAATCGGCACCAGCAATTCTCGGCTGGACAGCCAATCTCCCCGATTTTGCAGACCGCCATTCCCATACCGCTGGGTGAGCCGACGACCCCGAGATTGGCTGCTGCCAGCACATCCCAACCCGTCGGGTTGGACTGGTTGAGGGTGACGCATCGGGTGATCACATTTCCTTCGCCAAAATGCACCACCAGCCCCACCTGGATCGGAGATTGGGCATGGGTGTGGAAAGGGGAAAGAAGCAGCAAAGCAAGCAATACCAACCCACACAAGGCAAGCAAACCTGGTCGAGTTAATAATTTTCCCTCACCCCTATCCCCTCTCCCGATGGGAGAGGGGGAATCACCTTCCCTCGCCCCATGGGAGAGGGGCCGGGGGTGAGGGCTTTCTCCCTTCGCCCCATGGGAGAGGGGCCGGTGGTGAGGGCGCTCACCTTTCATTACCCAAGGCTTATGCCAGAACATCTTCCAAGATACGCCTGAAGCATTCACCTGAGTTATCCCTGACTCGTCCAATCGACAAAGAACCTTACCGGCTCCAACATCACCCAATTAGCGGTTGATCAGTGGCATAAAGCTAACCTTACATGCCTCAACGGCAGCGATAGCAAACGGCGCAGGTCTTCCAAGCAAGGCCGGAATCGCCTGTTGAGTGGCTAAAAGATTGGCGCCGCTCGATGGCTGCCACTCAAAACTCCCATTGGGTAGCTGGACCGTTGCCAGAAAGTCAAAGGCTGTCTTACCGTTTTTCTGCCAGGCTACAGAAGTTGGGTCTTGTCCAACGGCGTAGATCGCTTGCAACACGTAAGCGGTTGAGTTCGCATCCGAATCAGTTCCCAAACTAGAGTCGGGATCGTAAGGAAAACCACCATCAGTATTTTGAGCCGTCTGGAGAAAAGCAAGCGCATTGCTAATTACAGGATCACTCGGGCTAACCCCGGCAGCTACCAGCGCTTGAATTGCCAGAGCAGTGGTGTTGGTATCGGCTGTCAAGCCGCTAGACCACTCCCACCCTCCGGTTACCAATGCCAGCCCTTTTAGATAATTTATTGCAGCCACAGGAACGGTATCACTCAACGCCACCGTTCCGAGAATCGCCCAGGCTTGCGGTCCGGCATCCTGATGGAATTTTCCGCTGGACGAATCGTAATAACCAGCAGGTGTCTTTGCCTGATAGGGCATGCATAATTCAGAAGCGCTTGCTCCCACGGCAAATTTCCCTGCTGCGCCGACAGCACTTTTTGTGTACCCTGCACCATTTGCCATCATGTACCCAAGAATTGAGTTACTGGTGTTATCCTTTTTCCATTCAGCCGCTTTGTAATGATTGGCAGCAATGGCCAACAGGCTCTCCACCGAGCTCCAAGCTGCGCTACTTGGCGTCCCGTAACCGCCATCGCTGTTTTGCTGGCTTTTCAGCCATTGCAAGGCGTTCCAGGCGCGCTCAAGCTGGGGATAAGGCACAATCGGAGTTCCTCCCCATACACCCCAGCGCCAGCCATCAATATCACCGTCGCTTCTATTGGTTGTGTCTGCCCCAAAGCTATGGGATTGCCACTGGCTGCCATCCCAGTATTCGTAACTCCAATATTTAGGAGAAGCACAAAAACAATCACTTGCCGGACACCCCACGCCTTCAATCGAGCAGACCGCAATTCCCCAACCCATGTCTTTGGTAACCACATCCAACCCGCTGTTCAGCAGCGCATTCAAGCCGCTAATCGTGGAACTCGAGAATTCCACTTTACGGATCAAACGGTCGGTGTCTGAAAACTGAACGACCACGCTGACTGTGCTGTTTGCAGCGGGCTGTGATTCGGCTGCCCTTGCCAGCCAGGGATGGGTAATGCCCACGAGGCCTATTCCAAAGAGAACCACAGCAATGACAGGAAAAAGAGAAGATCGTGTACGCATGGTTGCCTCCGTCAGGTAAAAAATATTGTGAATCTAGCGTGCGGAGGAGGCCTGTTCCCAAAACGAAACCCGCCCTTAGTAGGGCGGGAGGCTTTGGAGTTATCTGTGCGAAGGGGAAAACGCTCAGAACGCCCGGCCTCCCTTACCGCGAGGGAGCATACGAGCAAGATACAGGCGGGTAATCGGGCTTCGCACGTCGTGCGCTACCGTTGCGGGACAGCGCCGGACTTCCCATTTGGGTCACCGGCTTCCCCCATTCTACGCCATGCATCCGGGCATTGGCGCACCTGTATCTGCAAGTTCAATTGTTCATACAGTATATCAAAGGCAGGAATGAAAAATCAAGTGACATTTGTCATCTTCTTGATTAACTCAACCGATTCGCACAGCATTGATGGACTTCGCTATCTCTATTCCTCAGAAACACTGCGCGCCAATGGAGACAACCCGTCCATAACCTTTCCCCTACCCAGCATTCGGGCTAAGAAATAGAGCTCAATGCCAGCTTCGAGGGGGTTCCAAAAAACGTTTTTTAATCTGGTAAAATGAATATTGAGATTAACTGCGATCTTAGATAATGTTAATCTTATTTGCCAAATTCTGGATTAAACTTGTGATGTTTAGAACAGAAACGATGACTGGTGAAAATATCCTTTGGAGGTAATGCGATGGAACAGACACTCTCGAGTTCAGCTTCAAATGTCCCAGCCAATCGGCTGAAATTTTTAATTGGTGGGCTTTTGATCGTTGCAGCAGTGATCTATTTGATCATCACTTCCACCCAAGCCAGCGCGCAGTATTTCATGACAGTTGCAGAACTGGAAGAAAAAGGGAGTCAAGTCATTGGGCGCGACCTGCGCATCTCCGGCGCGGTGATTGGCGATTCAATTCAGTATGACCCTCAGACGCTGACCTTGCGCTTTACCGTTGCCCATGTGCCCGGTGACAACAAAGAGATCGAAGCCCAAGGCGGCCTAGCAGCCGTCCTCCATGCAGCGGTCAGCGACCCTGGGCGGCCTCGCCTGCAGGTTGTCTACCAGGGCGTGAAGCCGGACTTGCTACGCAATGAAGCACAGGCGATCATGACCGGCAAACTTGGCGAAGATGGCATATTTTACGCCGAAGAGTTGCTACTCAAGTGCCCAACCAAATATGAAGAAGCCTTACCCGAGCAAAGCGAGGGATAAACCCGCAGCCCGGCAAAACAGATTGGAGCAAGTATGATCACTGACCTAGGCTATGGCACTCTTGCCCTGACTTTTCTGCTATCGATTTATGGCATCCTGGCGGCCGTCTGGGGAGTTCAACAGCGACGTCCGGATTGGATCGATAGCGCTCGCAATGCCATGCTACTCACGTTTCCCCTTCTGACCCTTTCGTCCCTCAGCCTGATTTACCTTTTGGTCAACGGACATTACGAAGTAGATTATGTGGCTTCCGTAACCAGTAACAGTATGCCGCTCTACCTGCGCATCACCGCCTTGTGGGGAGGGCAAGCTGGCTCCCTGCTCTTTTGGTGCTGGCTGATGTCCGCATTTGCCAGCGCGGTGACTTTGCGCAATTGGGAACGCGATCGCGAGTTCCTTCCCTGGGTTATCGTGGTCTCCCTGATCACCTTAGCTTTCTTCTTAGGGCTCACATTATTTGTCGAAAATCCCTTCGATCGCCTGTGGTTACTGCCGGGCGGCATTGCTTTGAAATCCTTCTTTGCCCCACAAGGGGCAATCCCTTACTTTCAGAGCGATGGCAAAGGGTTGAATCCGCTGCTGCGCCATCCAGGGATGATCATCCACCCCCCCATGTTGTATTTGGGCTTTGTTTCCTTTGTGATCCCCTTTGCCTTTGCCATTGCATCCTTGATCACCAATCGCAGCGACGATCGTTGGATTCGTATTACCCGGCGCTGGAGTCTGGTCGCCTGGCTGTTTCTCTCGCTCGGCCTGATTCTTGGCGGACGATGGGCGTATGACGTGCTGGGTTGGGGTGGTTATTGGGGCTGGGATCCAGTCGAAATCGCTGCCTTTATGCCATGGTTGACCGGCACTGCATTTCTTCATTCAGTGATGATCCAGGAAAAACGGGGCATGCTCAAACACTGGAATATGATCTTGATTATTCTCACCTATAATCTGGTCATCTTTGGCACTTTTCTAACCCGTTCAGGGGTTCTGTCCTCGGTGCATGCCTTTGCTCAAAGCGCAATCGGGCCTTTGTTCTTCATGTATATCGGCGCCAGCTTTGTTATTTCGCTCAGTCTGCTGTTGCGGCGCTGGCAGGACTTGAAATCCGACCTGCACATGACCTCGTTACTCTCCCGTGAAGCCCTCTTTTTGCTAAACAATTTGCTCTTTCTGGGCATCCTGGTCGTCTGCTTTTGGGGGGTGATCTTTCCGCTGATTTCAGAAATCGTCACCGGCCAGAAGGTCACCGTGGGACCGCCCTTCTATGAACGCGCTACGGCACCGCTCTTTGCCGGTTTGTTACTCTTGATGGGCATTGCTCCATTGGCAGCCTGGCGTCATTCCACCGTGCAGACCCTAGGGAAAGCGATCTGGAAACCGACGGTGGTTTCTCTGTTAGCTCCGCTCATTGCCTTCTCCAGCGGGGTACGCAACTGGGCGGCGCTGCTGGGATTCTGGCTGGCGGCTTTTGTCGCCTGTGTAACGCTTTATGAGTATGGCAGGGCAGTGATTGCCCGTTCGCGCGGCCATGGCGAATCGTTGCTGCGCGCTTTTTGGAATTTAGCTGGGCGCAACCGGCGTCGCTACGGCGGCTATATCATCCACCTCGGCGTTGTCTTAATGGCAATCGGGATTATCGGTATTGAACTCTTCCAAAAGGAAACCCAGGGTACCCTGGCACAGGGAGAAGAATTAAGCCTTGGTCCCTATACCATGCGCTTCGATTCGCTGGCCGTCTTCGACACCGCCGACGGACGCAATGTTGCCCGCGCCGTGGTCAGCGTCTATAAGAACGGACAATATGTGGGCGAACTTTATCCCCGCCGCGATTATTATTATGAATCTCAGCAACCCATGACGATCCCAGGTCTGCGCAGTACGATGGAGGATGATTTTTACGTTCTCCTGGTCGATTGGCAACCGATCTCATCAGCCGGAGCAACTTTCAAGGTGTATCAAAATCCACTGGTCAACTGGCTCTGGCTGGGAGGGTTTGTCTTTATCATTGGCACGATGGTGGCTGCCTGGCCAGAAAGGGAAATAAGCCCGGCAACCGCGCGGGCAAGAAGGCGAACCCCGCAAGCTGCCAGAGCATCCTGAAAGGAGCAGATTGGGAAAGATGAAAACTAACCTCTCACTTCTTTGGACGCTTTCTCTCTGGCTGGCATTCTCCCTGGCAATTTTTGGAAGAAACGAGATAGCCCTGGCACAAACCCCTGACCCAGGGACAATCAGCGACGATCAGGTCAATGCCATCGCCAAGCACCTCTATTGCCCGGTCTGCGAAAATGTACCACTCGATGTTTGCGGCACCCAAGCCTGTGAACAATGGCGGCAGGTGATTCGCCAAAAGCTTGCCGAAGGCTGGAGCGAAGCGCAAATTCGTCAATATTTTGTCGATCAATATGGAGACCGCGTTTTAGCCACGCCTCCACCGCGGGGAATCAATTGGTTAGCTTATCTTGTGCCTCCCATCGCCATCCTGGCGGGCGTGTGGATTTTAATTCAGGCTTTTCGTAGTTGGAAGCGCCCACTTCCCGAACCTTACTCGCTTCCTGAACCCGAACCCGTATCCTCTGAAGTCCTTAAGCGCATCGAGGAAGAATTGAAAAATCGCTAAGCCATTTTCGCTCCATCCTTTCTCCAGATAAATGGATGATTATGGAAAAAATCAATCAAGAAATGAGCCAAACAACCAAGCAGACCAGCTCCCCCCGTTGGGGGCGAATGATTGCCTGGTTAGCCGTCATCGGACTTTTGATTATCCTGGCGGCAGGTTTATTGCGCAGCCAACAAGGTTCGGTAAACGTTGGGCAAAGGATTCCGGACTTTACATTGACAACTTTTGACGGGCAAACCATTCGCTCTGCTGACCTGCGAGGAAAAGTTCTGGTAATCAACTTCTGGGCTTCGTGGTGTAAGCCCTGCGAGCAAGAAGCCGCCGATCTGGAAGCTGCCTGGCGTTTCTATCAGGGGAGTGGGAAGGTTATTTTTTTAGGTGTCGACTATGTCGACACTGAACCCGAAGCGCGCGCCTATCTGGAAAAATTTTCGATCACCTACCCTAACGGACCCGATCTCGGTACGCGCATCTCGCAAGCCTTTCGCATCCGTGGCGTGCCGGAAACCTACATAGTCAATCAACAGGGCATCCTGCAATTTGTGCAAATCGGTCCTTTCCGGTCTTTATCCCAAATCAAGTCGGTAATCGATCCTTTGCTCCAACCCTAACGAAGGAAGCAGTTTATGTATGTCGGATCAATCTTTCTGTTGCTTGGAATCCTCTTGCTGGTGATCCTCTATCTTGCCCGCCCGCTCTTGCTGCATCGAGCAACGCTGGTCACCAAAGAGGAACACGACCTCTCGGCCTTGCTGGCTGAAAAAGAACGCTTGATCAGCGCCATTCAGGAGCTGGATTTTGATCACGCCTTGGGGAAAATTCCGGCTGAAGATTATCCCGCTCAGAGATCGGCGCTTTTAGCCGAGACTGCGGCGATTTTGCAACGCATAGACGCCCTACGCGAGCAACAACTTGTTTCCAGTTCACCTGCCCATGCAGTCCGTCAACCAACGCAACCCCGCCGCCCGACACCGGTCGAGACATCACCCGACGATGAAATAGAAGCTTTGATCGCCAAGCGGCGAAGAGAGCGAGCCGAAAAGGCGGCTGGTTTCTGTCCGCAATGTGGAAAACCCGTCCAACAATCGGATCGTTTTTGCTCAAAGTGTGGCACACCTTTGCTTGAAGAAGTGGAACAGGCGGAATGAAAGCAACCATGATCAGCCTGCGACAATTTCTCTTTAAAAATTTTCAGCCCCAAAAACTGGTTTGGTTAGGCTGTTTCTTGCTGGCGGTTGGAGTTACAGGATGTTCTTTCTCTTTGGCCGCCGACGTCACTCCCCCACCTGGAGCCAGCGATATTACGATCTCGCGCACCCAGATAGCAAGCTCGCTGCAAGATATCTATCCTCTCGTGCCACCGAATGCAAACAATGGCAAGGCAATTTATGAAGAAAAGTGTGCTGCCTGTCATGGTGTTAATGGAGATGGCGACGGACCACGCGCTGCCCAACTTCCTAACCCCGTCCCAGCGCTCTCCGATCCAGAAGTTGCCCGTCAAGCCGTTCCTGCCGGTTGGTATTTGATTGTCACCAATGGCAACCTCGATCGCTTCATGCCACCGTTTCCAAGCCTTTCTGATAGCCAGCGCTGGGATGTCGTTGCCTACGCCCTCTCGCTTAGCACTTCATCGACCGCCATTGAGCAGGGCGCGCAGCTTTACCAAGCCCATTGCGCCACCTGTCATGGGGTAGAAGGGAAAGGCGATGGTCCTCAAGCCAGCGGTCTTTCAAAACCGCCTACGAATCTGACCGACCTGGCTTTTGGAGCGTCTAAATCGGGCTTTGACCTCTATTCCAGCCTTGTACTGGGCATGCCCCCGGCTATGCCAGCCTTTGGCGAAAAACTCAACGACGAACAACGCTGGGCAATTGTAGCTTATCTCCAATCGTTGACATTCACTACGCCTACCGAAGCGATTCAAAATGCTACCACCCAGGCTACTCTGGCAGCGCCAGTCTCTGGTGAAGTGCCAGGCACTGCTCTCCCAACACCGGGTGGCACCCCAGTGTCGACCCCTGCAGAGCAACCCGCAAATGGTAAAGGGAAAATTACGGGACGCGTCTCCAACGGCTCCGGCGGAGTGGTCCCAACTAACCTGGTCATCACCCTGGAAGGATATGATAATTTTGAACAGGTGATTACGGCTACCACTACCCTAAGAAGTGACGATACCTTTTCCTTTGAGAACATTGACATGCAAGAAGGGCGCGTCTTTGTAGCCTACACTGAATATAGTGGCGCAACTTACGCCTCGGATGTTGCCGTAACGACTTCTCCAAATGCGACGCTTGACTTGCCTATCATGATTTATGATACCACTACCGACCCTTCGGTGATCAAGTGCGATCGCCTGCATCTGTTTTTTGACTTGCTTGATGAAAACACCTTACGGGTCGTTCAACTCTACATCATGTCCAATACCTCGAATAAAACCCTGGTTGCCGAGCAATCCGGTCAACCAACGGTGCGCTTCAAATTGCCGGTAGGATCAAGCAATTTACAATTTCAGGATAGCGTCTTGGGGGAACGGTACATCTCCACTCCAGATGGTTTCGGGGACACCGCTTCAATTCGCCCTGGGTCGGGAAATTATCAGGTCTTGTTCTCTTTTACCATGCCATACAATCGAAAACTCGATTTAGTGCAGCCCATTTCTATCCCGGTTGACGCGGTGGTTGTTTTAGTTCCCGAAGGCAGCCTCAAAGTGCGTAGCACCTTTCTGCGCGATGATGGAAAGCGGGACGCCGAGGGCACTATTTACCACATGTATAGCGGTGGCAATTTGTCTGTAGGGGAGGAATTGCGGATAACGATCAGCGGTCAGCCTGGAGCAAGCGGTTTCTCACTCAGTGGAGGAAGCCGTGAATCGCTCATGGTGGGATTGATTGTCTTCGGACTGGCATTTATCTTTGCCGGAATCTGGTTTTATCGACACACGCGTCTCGAGGAATTGGAAGAAGAAGAGGAACAGGCTTTGAACGCCCCTGAAAGCCAAGAAGCCGTCATTGACGCCATCATTGCCCTGGATGATCTTTACCAAAGTGGAGGGTTACCCGAAGAAGCCTATCAAGCCCGGCGCGCTGAGCTAAAAGAAAAATTAAAAGCCCTCAGAGGCAAATCCTGAACCGCCACGTCTGGAAGTGCCATGATTGTTGTGCGCAAATTAGTGAAACGCTTTGGATTGAAGACTGTTCTGCGCGGTCTGGACTTCATGGTAGATGCGGGTGAGTTCGTCGCCATTATCGGTCCAAATGGGGCAGGAAAAACTACCTTTTTGCGCATTCTAGCCACCCTTTCCAGGCCAAGCCTGGGCGAGGTTGCCATTGCCGGCTTTGCCTTACCCACACATGCGGCAGCCGTGCGGCGTCGCTTAGGAGTGGTGACCCATTTACCGTTGCTTTACGGCGACCTGACCGCTGAAGAAAACCTGCGCTTCTACGGACGGTTATACAACCTGGATTCCCTGAACAAACGCGTGGCAGAAGTTTTGCAACTGGTAGGATTATTTGAACGGCGATTTGACCTGGTGCGCACCTTTTCCCGTGGTATGCAACAACGCCTGGCTATCGGTCGGGCAGTGCTTCACGATCCTGAAGTCATCCTTTTTGATGAGCCCCATACTGGTTTAGATCAGGAAGCCTGTGCCATGCTTGATAATGTTTTGGCAGAAGTTGCGGCGCGCGGCCGGACAGTGGTGATGACCTCGCATGACCTGATGCGCGTGAGCGAATTAGCTTCCCGCTTCGATGTCCTCTCCAACGGCGTGATTGTAGCTTCGGCAACGAGAGAACAACTGCAACCCGATCAACTGCTGGCTTTTTACCGTCAAGCCGTGCATCAGAGCAAGGATTCCAACCCTGCCCGTCTGCCAAACGACATCTGAGGATACACGGAAAGGAAACAATCAACCCTGATGAACTTTCTACGGGCAACTTTAGCGGTGATCGCCAAAGACCTTAGCGGAGAATTGCGCAGCCGCGAATTGCTCTCGGCAATGTTTGTCTTTGCTGTGTTGGTTATTTTGATCTTCAACTTTGCTTTGGAATTGGATGTCAAAACGCGCAGCACGGTCACTGCGGGGGTATTGTGGGTAACCTTTGCCTTTGCCGGTAGCCTCGGCTTGAATCGTTCCATGGCAATGGAAAAAGATCGCGGTTGCATGGATGGACTCCTGCTTGCCCCCGTTGACCGCAGCGCCATCTATTTTGGTAAAATGTTTGCTAACCTGATCTTTATGCTGCTGGTGGAAGCCATTGTTTTACCGCTCTATAGCGTTCTTTACAACACTAATCTCTTTCAAGCTGGCTTTTTAGGAGTTGTTCTCTTGGGATCGTTGGGATATGTGTCGGTTGGTACCCTGTTAGCAACCATGACCGTTCAAACCCGAACTCGCGATGTGCTTTTACCCATTTTACTTTTCCCGTTGGCAATTCCGGTCTTCATCGCGGCCGTCAAAGCCAGTACGGGATATTTACAAGGATTGGACATGGAAGCGATTCGCCCCTGGTTAAATTTACTGGTTGTTTACGACACGGTTTTTACCGCGGTCGCTTTTATGGTTTTTGATTTTGTTGTAGAAGAGTAGAACTCTAGAACACCAAAGGAGGCAACAATGCAACCAAAACCAAAAGCACTAACCTATTTGGACATTTTTACGGCTGTTCTCTTGCTGAGCTCGGTGGGGATGGTCTTTTTCTATGCCCCCATGGAAGCGGTCATGGGGAATGTACAACGCGTGTTTTATTATCACGTAGCCACTGGTTGGGTGGGAATGCTCAGCTTTTTTGCAGCGGCGATCGCTGGCATCCTCTACCTGAGGAGCAAGGATCGCAAGTGGGATGTGTTCGCCCAGGCGGCGGTTGAGATCGGGATTGTGTTCATCTTCTTGAACATTGTTACCGGCTCGATTTGGGCAAGACCGATCTGGAACACCTGGTGGACATGGGACCCTCGCCTGACAACGGCGACCATTATGGAATTGATCTATTTTGCTTATCTAATGCTCCGTCAAGGGATTGAAGATCCCGAACGCCGAGCGCGATTTGGAGCGGTGTATGTCATTCTGGGCTTTGTCAGTGTGCCATTGACGTTCTTTTCGGCGCGCCTGTTCCGCACCATCCACCCCGTGGTCATTGGCACCAACCAGCCCGGTGCGGAAGGCCAGTTTGACATGACCCCCAAGATGGTACAAACTTTCCTCTTCAGCCTGTTTACTTTTACCTTTATCTTTATCGACCTGATGTGGCATCGCCTGCGCCTTGGGCGGTTCGCCGATCAGGTTGAACAACTCAAGTTGCGGTTGAGCCTGTAAGGAGCCATAAAATGATCTTCTCCTTGCTCTTTCAAGAAGGACCGGCTGAGACCACCGCGTATATGATTGCTGGCTATGCAGTGATCTTTGTGGTCATGGCAATCTATATTGGAAGTCTATGGCTACGATGGAGAAACCTGCACCGAGATCAAGAGATGCTTGAAAAGTTGCTACCCAGCCAGCCAAACGAGACAGAATCGTGGGAAGAGCGCAACCCCTGAAGCTGTAGGGTGTTTGTTGACACAAAGAAACCAATCAAACCAGGAGGCTGACAATGACCCTGACTGCGCTATTTCGTCCCAACGAAAATAAAGCTGCACTTGCTTACGACATCCTGGTGATCCTAAGTGGATCATGGCTGATCGCCCTCGCTGCGCAGCTTTCCATTCCCTTACCCTTTAGTCCTGTGCCAATCACCGCTCAGACTTTTGCTGTCTTGCTGGTCGGCGCGGTAGCAGGACGACGGCTCGGAAGTTTAAGTGTAGCCGCTTATCTGGCTCAAGGGCTGGCTGGCTTGCCGGTTTTTGCCGGGGGCACAAGCGGCTTGGGCCGCCTGCTTGGCCCGACCGGTGGTTACCTGCTGGGTTTCTTGGCTGCTGCCTACCTGGTAGGTAGCCTTGCCGAACAAGGTTGGACTCGCCGGGTGGGGGGAACATTACTCGCCATGCTGGCTGGAAACCTTGTCATCTATCTATGTGGTTTGCCCTATCTAGCCCTGTTTGTCGGTGTGGAGAAGGCGCTGGTTGCCGGTTTTTACCCTTTTCTGGTCGGCGATGTAATTAAGATTTTGCTGGCAACGCTGGCGCTCCCTATTAGCTGGAAGATACTCTCGATTTTCAAACCGAGCATACGCTAATCAACCCTGACTGGGCGGACAACGAGGTCCGCCCAGCTCAATAAGTGGATTTAGGTCTCCTCGGAGGATGAGCTGGCTAGAAAACCAGGTTTAATGCTGATTCAAGCGATGATAAATGCCTTTGAGCTGGGGATAGATTTGCTTGAAGACAGCATAGAGCTCGTCATAAACCGGGCGGGTTGATTCTTGTGGTCGCACCGTGTGGGTCACCTGGACAAGTTCCTTCACTGCTTCGATCGAGGGTAGCCATTTCAAGCCCACCATTGCCAGATACGCTGCGCCAAGGGCAGTGGTCTGCTGCGGTTCGGCAACGCATTCCAACGTCCGCCCGGTGATGTCGGCGACAATTTGAACCCAAGGTAAACCTTTTGCGCCACCTCCCATCGTGCGCAGAGGGTCCGGTCGAAAACCGTATAATTCCTCGATATTCTCCACAATCCAGCGCATGTTATAGCCTACCCCTTCATAAACAGCGCGTAATAGATGAGCGTAGGAGTGATTGGCGCCTAAATTGATAAATGCGGCGCGCAGGCGTTCATCGGCAATTGGGGTGCGCTCACCATACATCCAGGGTGTAAAAAGCAGCCTGGCCGACCCGGCTTCGATGCGGCTGACTTCCCGATCCATGCGAGCAAAGAGCTCGCCATCCGGTTCGCGCTGAAAGAATTCACGCGCCGCCCATTTTAGACAAGCGCCAGCCGTTTCCGTCTCAGCAATGAGCAGCAACCTACGCGGGTCTGCAGACTGAATGGTCGGAATGCCCCGTTTGCCCACAACCCGTTTACCGGTCACAATGCCCACAAAACCAGAAGTCCCTAAGCAGAGATGTCCTTCACCCTCGCCCACAGCGCCAGAGCCAACTGCGGCAGTCATGGCATCGCCTGCCCCGCCAAAAACCGGGGTTCCTTCCAGTAACCCCATCTCCTGGGCAGCGCGGCGGGTTAATCCACCCACTTGTTCAAAGGGAAGGACTAACTCGGGAAATTTGCTAGCCTCCAAACCCAAAAAACGCATCAGGGCGGTATCCCACGTTTTGGTTTTCAAATTAAATACACCGGTCACACTGGAGACCGTCGATTCCGCCACCAAACGGCCGGTCGTGCGCGCCAGCAGATAGCCGCTGCAGTCCATCAAGGCAGCGGCTTGGTGATAAATGTGCGGCTCGTTCTTTTTCAGCCAGAGATATTTGGGCAAAACATCCTTGCCGGTGATGGCTACTCCAACGAGGGCAGCAAAGATGGCTCGCCCACCTACCTTGCGCATCACTTGTTCAGCCTCTTCTTCAGCCCGCCCATCTAACCAGCTAATGCACCGACGTAATGGGTTGCCTTCCTTGTCAACCGGCAGAAGATTGACCATTTGGGTCGAAAAGGCTATGCCGGAGATTTGAGACGGAGAAGCTTGTTGCTGGTCAAGCAAACGGCGGGTCGTTGCACAAACAGCCTGCCACCAATCTTCGGGGTTTTGTTCTGCCCAGAGAGGCCGAGGATAATGGGTCGGATAAGGCTCAAAGGCCGTACTTTGTAGTTTACCCTCTTCGTTCACCAGGGCGGCTTTGCAACCGCTGGTGCCAACATCGAATGCCAGTACGAGCGCCATTGTTCACCTCTCCCATGTAAAGTCCTATTTTTCATTATACTCCTACCCCGGCGATAAACAATGCGAATGCAAGGCTTCTGTACTTCATCAATGCAAAGACAGATTCACAAATCTGTCCTACAGTTCCACCACTTCGTCCCTCCAATTTGAAAAGGGCGACGATGTCTCCGCAGGGAGGCAATGACAGAGAGATCTGCAGGTTTTTTGCTTGAAGAGAACAGCCGAATTCTACCCCAATCGAATGCGCGGATCGAGGACAGCGTACAGAATATCGGCAATCAGGTTAGAGAGTGCAAAACCAAGCACCGCCACCATGGTCACCGCCTGGAGCAAGGGCAAATCACGGCGGTCAATTGCAAACACCATCAGGCGCCCTAAGCCAGGGTAATTGAATACGTTTTCAATGACAATCAAGCCACTGATCAGCCATCCCATACTGATGGCAATCACCGTGATGGTGGGAATGAGGGCATTACGCAGGACATGCTTAAAAATCACCATTCGGTAGGGCAAGCCTTTTAAGTCCGCTGTACGCACGTATTGTTGTTTAAGTTCTTCGATCACCCCCGCACGAGTCAACCGAGCGATGTAAGCCAGCAAGACCAGGGTAGCCGTTAAGGCAGGCAAAATTAACATCGGTAAGGCTTCAATGAAGGAGGTCGTTGGTCGAATCGAGGAATTGGCCGGCAGTAAGCGCAAGCGGAAAGAAAAAATCTGGATAAGCACCAAACCAGTGACAAATTCAGGTAAGCCCACGACTGCCAGCGAAGCGATACTGATCACATTATCAATCCACTTGTTCTCATTTAAGCCGGCGATGACCCCCAAAAAGATCGCCAGAGGCACCGAAATGACTAGAATAACCGCTGCCAGCATCAGAGAGTTGCGCAGCCTTTGCACCACCTGCGGTCGAATTTCCGACTTGGTACTGTACGACCTTCCCCAATCTCCGCGGACAAAATTCACCAGCCAGCGCGTGTATTGGACAGGAATCGGGTCGTTCAATCCCAGTTCTTCGCGCAGGGCTTGCAGGGCAGCTTCCCCGGCTTCGCGGCCAAGAATCACTCGCGCCACATCGCCGGGTAACAATTGCGTGACGGAGAAGATCACCATCGAAGTGATCAATAAAGTGAGAAATAAAAAGCTAAGCCGACGGATTAAGTACTTAACCATGTGCTCAAAGTCCCACGTCGAGGATTGGCGATTGAAGTTGGGATAACTCTTCTAAGTTGTAATGGCAATAAATGCGTTTTTGGGTGCTCTCATCTACCCGCCATGGTGGAGGCTGGTGTTCGCATATTTCGCCGATCTTGCGCGGACAACGGGAGTGAAAAGGACAGCCCGTGATGTTTTCGGTTGGGCTGGGTAAATCGCCTTCTAAACGAATATTTTGAGCTTTCTTCCCCAAATCAACCGACGGCACCGCCGAGAGCAAAGCTTCGGTATAGGGATGATAAGGGGGTTTAAACAAGTCGGCTGCCCGGCAAAGCTGCATCAGAGCGCCTAAATAGATCACCGCTATCTGATCGGCTAAATAGCTCACCACTGCCAGATCATGCGAGATGAAGAGCAAGCCGTTGTTAAAATTCCCTTGTAAGCGATTGATCAAGTTGAGAATGGCAGCCTGGACAGAAACATCCAACGAAGATACGGGTTCATCAGCAATGACCACGTCGGGGTTGGTGATAAACGCCCGCGCGATTGCAATGCGCTGTTTTTCTCCGCCACTAAGTTGATTGGGACGGCGATTGAGGACGTCAACTGGCAGTTGAACCGCCCGAATCATTTCCTCGGCCAGGCGCTGGGCTTCTTCACCGCGGATACCTTGTAAGACAAACAATTGCCGCCGAAGCGATTCACCTACGGTCATAAAGGGATTGAGAGCTTCTTCCGGGTTCTGAAAGACCATCTGTAAGCGGCGCAGAACGTCGCGACTCCTTCGGGAGAGTTTTGGCGCAGCGGGTAAACCATAAATGCGAATAGACCCGGCTTCGGGTTCGTTAAGCCCACTGATGGCACGAGCCAGGCTGGTCTTGCCGCTGCCGCTTTCACCCACCAAACCCAGGGTATCCCCGGGTTCGATCCGAATGCTGACATCCTTAACAGCTTTGACCTTTGGTGAGTGGCGGGTCAGCGATTCAAAGAACGAATGCTGGCTTTGAAATTCCACCACAATCCCCTGGGCATCCAGCGCGGCTGTTTCACTCTTTACCTGTACCGGCATGGCTGCATTGATGGCTTCGCCTTCTGTCTCAAACAGCTCCTCAAGGGAAATTTCCTGACGAGCCAGTTCTTGCCAGCGGTGACAGCGAGTTGAGCGAAGTGGATTGACCCTCTCCAATGGTGGCCGCTCTGCACACAAATCCAGCGCAATGGGACAGCGAGCCTGGAAGATACAACCACTCCCGCGTTGAGCCAGAGCCGGGATTTGACCCGGGATGGCGCTAAGGACTTGATCCCTTTTGTTCTGCCCAAGTTTTGGAACACTCTTGAGTAAGCCAAAGGTATAAGGATGCAACGGTTGTTGGAACAAATCTTGCAGGGCGGCATCTTCAACCAGCTCGCCAGCATATAATACAGCCACCCGATGGCAAAGTTCGACCACAACCCCCAGGTTGTGGGTTACATACAAAACGGCCATCTCTTGACCCCGGATCAGTTCCTTGATGAGATCAAGGATTGAAGCCTGGGTGGTCACATCCAGACTGGTGGTGGGTTCATCTAACAATAATAAGCGCGGTGAGGTTGCCAACGCCATGGCAATCATCACTCGCTGCTGCATCCCTCCACTGATCTGATGAGGATACGAGCGCGCCACCCGTTGGGGTTCCGCCAACCGCACCCGTTCAAAAAGCTCCAGAACTCGTCGCCGGGCTTCTGCTTCAGACATCTTCAAGTGCAGGCGCAGCACTTCCTGCACCTGTTCGCCAACCGGTAGAGTCGGGTTGAGGGAAGAAAGCGGATTTTGAGGCACCAGGGAAATTTTTCGTCCCCAATAGGAGCGCATCTTTTCTTTTGGAAAATTGCTGATCTCTTCTCCATCGAATACAATTGAGCCCTTCAGGATACGCCCGCTTTCGCCCAGATAGTTGAGGATGGACATGGCTAGCGTGGTCTTGCCAGAACCGCTTTCGCCCACCAATCCATAGATCTGTCCGCCTTCAATCGAGAGCTCAATATCCCGGATAGCTTCGAACCAGCGATCCCCGATCCGATAGGCAACCGTCAGGTTTTTGATCGCTAAAACTGTTTGTTCACCATCCATCTCAACTTTCTCACTACTTTGTTTCCAGTAAGACCCGTTTGATGCCATCAGCTAAGAGATTTACGCCAATCACAATCACCGCAATGGCTGCGGCTGGATAATACATCGCCCAAGGCATTTGATTGACATTGTTGCGAGCCTCACGCACCATCAACCCCCAGTCCGGGCTTGGGGGTTGAACGCCGACACCCAGGAAACCCAGTGAGGCAACCAGAAAGATCGCATACGAAAAGCGCAAAGCTGCTTCAACGGCCAGGGCAGGCAAGACGGAGGGCAAGATCTCGCGGAAAAGTATATAGGGCAGGCTCTCACCTCTCAAGCGCGCAGCCTCGATGAAACCACGCTGACGCACCGATAGCACAACACTGCGCACCACCCGCGAGACAATCGGGGTGTAGACAATGATGATCACCAGCAAAACGCTATTTTTGGAAGGCCCAAGCGTGCCCAAGAGCAAGAGAGCTAACAACAGCAAGGGCATGGCAAGTAAGCCATCAAAAATACGCATCAGAATTTCATCAAACCAACCGCCAATGTATCCGACTGCCAGACCCAGGGTCGTGCCGAAGAATACAGCAATGACGGTTCCGAAGCCGGCCAGACTCAAGATCTCGCGGGCGCCTAAGACGATGCGGCTAAACACATCTCGACCTAAATTATCGGTGCCAAACCAATGCCTGGCGGAAGGCGGCTGACCGGCTTCACTGGCAATTTGCTCATTAACCCCGTAAGGGGCGATAAAAGGCCCAAAGATAGCCAGAACAAGGAAGAGGACAAAAATGACAAACCCTAAAGCCGAGGCTGGTTTGGAACATAATGCCCTGACAAAAATACCAACTCTTGTCCAGCCGGCGATTTGGATCGTCGGTTGGGTAGGTGTCGATGGGGGTTGCCCATCGACACTACCACCTGGACGTCTGACATCAGCTTCAAAACTCATTGGTCAAAAACTACGACACAGTTTACTCGACGAATGAAACTGGGCGCAAATCCGACCGTCCTGAAAAGGATTTAAGGACAAAACCCTGGAATGTCGATCGGATGGCAGCCAATTGAGTGTAGAAGTATGGAACAATGATTGGACCACGCTCAATCAACAATTTTTGGATGGCTTTGTAGGCGGCAACGCGCTCCGCCTCATCCAAAGTCGTTCCGGCCGTGGTTGCCAGTTGATCGAATTCTTCATCACAGAAGTGCGATTCATTCCATTTGGCATTGCATTTCAGCATCACGTCCAGATAGAATTGCGGATAGGGACGCGAACCCCAGCCGGTGATCCCCAAATCCACTTCCAACCAGCCGTTATCTCCGTAATAGACGCTCTCCGGTTCGACCATCACATTGACATCAACTCCAATATCAGCCCATTGATTTTTCAACACAACGGCAAGCTCCGGTCGATCACCGGTATCGGGGGTATGTAAGTCAATCTTCAAGCCATTGGGATAGCCAGCCTCAGCAAGCAACTTCTTGGCTGCTTCGACATCCCGAATCGGGAGCGGCGTCTCCTCACTGTAATAAGCCGCGTACATCGGCCCAATCGGGCTATCGCGGCCGATGCGCCCAAAGCCAGCCATTACCAACTGGTATATGGCTTGCCGATCCAGACCAAGCTTTAGGGCTTGCATCACTCTGGGATCGTTGCCCGGAGAGCGATCCGCACGTAACCGAACCACATCAAATAGGTTCGTTGGGGCATCCAACAGGGTGATTCCGCTCTCAGATGCGCGCAATGCTGATGTACAGTACCAAACCCATTCTCTTTGTCACCCTGGACTTTCCCGGTTGCGTGGATGCGGTCAAAATGGCTGAAGCCGTGGTCGGTGGAGAAGAACAGCTCCGCCGTCAACCGATCTGCGCTTGTTATATCAACGTCAGCCATCCCCTGCGCCACAATCAAGAAGCCCTGGAGAAATTGCTCTTCATGGCTGAAAAAGGCTTACCCACAACGTATACACCAGTTGTTCTGCGTGGAGCAACCGGCCCGGTAACCGCCGCTGGAGCAATTGCTCTGGCTAACGCCGGCGAACTGGCTGGATTGGTCATTGCCCAGCTCCAGCGTGAAGGCGCTCCGCTGATCCTGACCGGCGGAGTGAACGATATGTTCGATATGCGTTCAACCATTGATTGCTATGCCGACCCCACCAACCGAGTAATGCTGGTTGAAGTGGCTCACCGTTATGGACTGCCCATCTTTGGCTTGACCGGCTGCAGCGACTCGAAACTGCCGGACGAACAGGCTGCAGCCGAAGCCGCCTTTTCAATCATATTGGAGACCCTGGCCGGCGCCCAACTTGCCCACGACGTGGGTTATTTAGACAGCGGCATGACCAATTCCATTGAACAGATTGTCATTTGTGATGAATTAATTGCCTACGTCAAGCAATTCATGAAAGGCCTGGAAGTAACCGATGAAACCCTCGCCCTGGATGTGATCGAAAAAATTGGTCCGGATGGAGATTTTTTGGGCAACCCGCACACCCGCAAGTACTTCAAAGAGGACTGGTATCCAACCTTATTCGATCGGCATAATTACGATGGCTGGGTAGCTGCCGGGGCGAAGACCCTGCGCCAACGTGCCAGAGAAAAGGCTCTGCAGATTTTAGAAACTCATCGCCCGGAACCCTTGCCCCTGGAGGTGCAAAAACGACTTGATCAGATTGTGGAGGAAGCCCATTAAGGCCAAACGATAACCTTAGGGAATTTATGGAGTGCTGAAGCCGTGCTTCAGTGGGTTGCAGGAGCAAGATTAATTGCGGAAATTACGCTTCAGCACTCCAAGAACACTCCGAATTCTTATAAACTTCTAATTCCCCAGACACATTTTTATTATAAAATAGAAAATAATTATGTTTAGCATAGAAAGAGGTGTGAAATGGTTGAGTTTAAGGACAAAGTAGCCCTGGTTACCGGAGCGGGGTCTGGAATTGGTCGATCGGTTGCCCAGTTGTACGCTCAAAATGGTGCCAAAGTCGTTGTATCGGATGTTAACGATGAAGGCGGCCATGAAACCGTTCGCTTGATCAAAGAAGCTGGCGGGGAAGCGGCCTACTACCGAGCAGACGTTGCCAACCCGAACGACTGTGAGGCGCTGGTTCAATTTGCGCTTAACCAATACGGGCGGCTTGACTTTGCTTGCAATAACGCCGGTATTGGTGGCGAGTCCAACCCAACCGGCAGCTACAGTATCGAAGGCTGGAATCAGGTGATCAACATCAATTTGAACGGCGTATTCTATTGTATGCGCTACGAAATTCCGGCCATGTTACAAAATGGCGGCGGCTCCATCGTAAACATTGCCTCGATCTTAGGGCAAGTGGGTTTCGCTAATGCCCCGGCCTATGTGGCCGCCAAACATGGTGTGGTTGGTTTAACCCGCAACGCTGCCATTGAATATGCCAAGAGCAATATCCGCGTCAACAGCATTGGTCCCGCCTTTATCAAAACGCCGTTGCTCTCGGTGTTAGAAAGCGACGAGAATCTGATGAATATGATTATCGCGCTACACCCCATCGGGCGTTTGGGCAAGCCCGAAGAGGTTGCCGAGCTGGTGATGTGGCTTAGTTCGGAGAAAGCCTCCTTTGTAACTGGCTCTTACTACGCCGTGGATGGCGGTTATCTCGCCCAGTAAAGATGGTTTAGCAGACGCGCTCTCGGCCGCTTGGGGAGCGCGTCTCGCTTTCCTAACAGGAAGCGACACCATCCTTATTACATATTCCCCAATTGTCGCCTGGATGTATAATTAGATCCAGATAAAGCGCATTCACCAAAGAAAAAACCTCCACGATAGAAGGACACCCTTCAGCAACCCATGCCGAAACAGCGCACTCAATTTGTTTGTCAACAATGCGGGCGCATTTCTCCCCGCGAAATGGGACGTTGCCCGCAATGTGGGGCATGGAATAGCTTTGTCGAAGAAGTCCTCGCGCCTCCGCAGAGCGAGACAAAACGTCTGAAAGGGTTATCAGCCAGTTCCTCAACTCCGCGGCGGCTGATGGACATTGACGCCCTACATGAAGATCGCCTCCCCTTGCCAATCGGCGAGTTTGGGCGCGTCTTGGGCGGTGGCCTTGTGCCCGGATCCATCATTCTCATTGGGGGCGATCCCGGCATCGGCAAATCCACGCTCCTGCTCCAGGTCGCTTTAGAGATGGCGCAGCAAGGGGTTGTCCTGTATGTTTCTGGGGAAGAGTCGGAGCGGCAGATTCGGATGCGCGCCCAACGCTTGCTGGCAAACGGTTGCGATGGAGAGAAAGTCAGGGAGAAGTCCACCCCGCAGACCCTGTATCTGGTCACCGAGACGCAATTGCCACAGATTCTGGAGCATGTTGCCGCTCTTCAGCCGCGCCTGGTCATCGTTGATTCGATTCAAACCACCTATTTGCCTGAACTCGAATCCACAGCCGGCTCGGTTTCCCAGGTGCGAGAATGCGCTTCGCGCCTGCGCGAGCTGGCAAAAACTTCGGGCATCAGTGTCTTTCTGATCGGGCATGTCACCAAAGAAGGAACCATCGCTGGTCCCCGCGTGCTGGAACACATTGTCGACACAGTGCTGTATCTAGAAGGTGATCGCTTTCAATCCTATCGCTTATTGCGTTCGGTTAAGAATCGCTTCGGGGCGACTTCCGAAGTGGGCGTTTTCGAGATGGGTGAAAGAGGGTTGATTGAAGTGCCTAATCCCTCGCAAGCCTTCCTTGCCGAGCGGGTTGTCAACGCTCCTGGCTCGGCCATTGCAGTGACGATGGAAGGCACCCGGCCACTCTTAGTCGAAATCCAGGGGTTAACCAGCCCAACTCCATTTGGCAACCCGCGCCGGACGGCCAATGGCGTGGACATTAATCGCTTGCTCTTAATTTGCGCCGTGCTGACGCGGCGCTTAGGCTTGCGTCTGGGTGAGCAGGACATTTTTGTCAACGTGATCGGTGGGTTAAGCGTAGAAGAACCCGCTGCCGACCTTGCCATTGCGGCTGCGATAGCCTCTTCTTATAAAAACCGCCCCTTGCGCGCCGATCTCGTTCTGATTGGCGAAGTGGGGTTATCGGGCGAGTTGCGTCTGGTAGGACAGATCGCTGCCCGTTTGCGCGAAGCTGCTGCGTTGGGGTTTCAAGCTGCTATTGTGCCGCGCCGCTTGGGGCGCAGTGAAGTGTACCCAGGCAACATTGAGATCATCGAAGCTCGTTCGCTCAAACAGGCTTTAGCCGTCGCTCTGGTAGGGGAAGAACGGGCAACTCCCTAAGCAGTCTTCAGATCCGCTTCAGCCAGTCGGGCTACCGAAACCACCCGATCGCCGCTTTGGAGCTTGATGAGCATATTGCCCCGCGCAGCCCGTCCCAGGGTTGGCACATCGGCTATTTTGGTGCGCAACACCACCCCATTGGCAGAGATTATTGTCAATTGATCATTGGGTTGGACCACCCGAGCGGCCGCAATGAACCCCGTCTTCTCCAAAGAACCCTGGGCAAGGGTGCGCACCCCTTTAACCGCTCGACCGGTGGTGGAGTATTCGCTTAATGGCGTTCGTTTACCAAACCCTTTTTCGGTGATCACAAACAATTCGCCATCTGCTTCGACCACTTCCATGCTGGCAACATGGTCGCCAGCCATGAGCTTGATTCCGCTCACCCCGCCGGCAGCGCGTCCCTGTGGACGTACTTCTTGTTCAGAAAAGCGCAAAGCCTGCCCTTTTTCGGTAACCAAGATCAACTCTCGATCGCCTTGAGTCAAGCGCGCCCAACCCAACTCATCCCCTTCTTCGAGATGCAGGGCAATAATGCCCGACGGCCGCACATTGACGAATTCACCTAACGGCATCCGCTTGATCTTCCCATTGCGCGTGGCAAGACAGAGAAAACGGGCCGCTTCAAACTGGGGCACGGCTACCACGGCCGTGATGGTCTCTCCAGCCTCCAGTCCGATCACATTCACCAGAGAAATACCGCGCGCCTGGCGCTCAGAATCGGGGATTTGATACGCCTTTTCCGAGTAGACCTTGCCGCGATTCGAGAAAAAGAGCAGGGTGTCTAAGGTACGGGCCGGCAAAATGACCAGCACCTCATCTTCCTCTTTGGTAGCATGGCCGGCAACGCCTCGCCCGCCACGGCCTTGTGGCCGAAAGGCTTTCACACTGGTGCGTTTGATGTAACCTCGTTCGGTCAGGCTGATTAAGATCGCTTCATCAGGGATCAGATCTTGTTCGGCAAAGTCTTCGCTGGCATCCACAGCAATATGGGTACGTCGCTGGTCAGCATATTTTTGTGCCAGGTCATTTAATTCCTCGCGGATCACCTGCAAAATTTTGGCTGGATTCGCCAACAGGTCTTCCAGGTAGGCAATGCGCTCCAAGGTCTGCCGTTGCTCTTCCTCAATTTTTTGTCTTTCAAGGGCCGCCAGGCGGCGCAGTTGCAGGTCTAGAATGGCTTGCGCCTGCCGTTCGCTAAGCTTAAAGCGCTTGATCAGGCGCTCTTTCGCCTTCTCTGCATCCGGCGATTGACGAATGGTTTGAATGACCTCATCGAGGTTGGCAAGGGCAATTAACAAACCTTCCAGGATATGTGCCCGCGCCCGCGCTTTATCCAGTTCGAACTGCGAGCGACGGGTGATCACCGTTTGGCGGTGTTCGATAAAAACCTGTAAAGCGCGCTTGAGCGTTAACAAACGCGGTTCACCCTCAACCAAAGCGAGCATCTGCACGCCAAAGGTGGATTGGAGAGGCGTATATTTATAGAGTTGATTGAGAATTTTGCGCGGTTGCGCGCCACGTTTCAATTCGATGACAATGCTCATGCCGCGCCGATCCGATTCATCGCGCAGATCGCTGATGTCATCCAGTTTTCCTTCTCGCACCAGTTCGGCAATGCGTTCGATCAGGGTAGTTTTATTTAACTGGTATGGGATTTCGGTAATCACAATTCGATGGCGATCTTTACCGTTTTCCTCAATGTGGGCTTTGCCGCGCAAAACGATGCGACCACGTCCGGTTGTGTAGGCCTGGCGAATACCCTCACTGCCAACAATGACCCCTCCAGTCGGAAAATCGGGACCCGGCATCAGGCGCAACAGGTCATCAATGTTAACCTCTTCGATCTGATCATAGCGATCGATCAGGTAATTGATGGCAGATACCAGTTCCCCCAGATGATGCGGTGGGATATTGGTCGCCATCCCAACAGCAATTCCTGAGGAACCGTTCAAGAGCAAGTTGGGCAGTTTGGCAGGTAGAACGGCGGGTTCCTTTAGGGAGCCATCAAAATTATCGATAAAATCCACGGTATTGGCATCCAGATCAGCAAGCAATTCCTCCGCCATTGGGGATAGACGAGCTTCGGTATAGCGCATGGCCGCCGGGGCGTCACCATCAATTGAACCAAAGTTCCCCTGACCATCTACCAGGGGATAACGCATCGAAAAATCTTGCGCCAGGCGCGCCATGGCATCATAGACAGCCGCATCGCCATGCGGATGATATTTCCCTAAAACTTCACCGACAATGCGAGCCGATTTTTTATACGGCGCATTCGAGCGTAAGCCCAACTCATCCATAGCGTAGAGAATGCGCCGATGAACCGGTTTCAAGCCATCACGCGCATCAGGCAAAGCCCGAGCCACAATCACGCTCATGGCATAATCTAGATACGCAGCGCGCATCTGTCCGTCAATATCGACTGTTTGTACCAATCCAACTTCCATAACCTTTGAACCCTTTTCTGAAAGCAAAAGATCGCAATTACCTACTATAGGCTCTACTTGGCATGGCAGACCGTCCACGAATAGTTTACGAGTGCACGAATAGCGCTGTTATTCGTTTATTCGTGATCCATTCGTGGACGGTTTTCTCAGCAAATTACAACATCCTTGCGATTGTAGTTGTTGCAAAAGATCAAACGTAAAAATTTCAAGGACGATCCACACCTGCAAACCTAGTGTGTTCAAGCTCCGGCATAAAGTAGAGCGGAACGAATTCCGCTCTATGCAAATTATACCGCGAAAGGAAACCGCCTTCGAGTCCCAGAATAGCTCACGGATGGACTCGGATGCAACGGATCGTCACGGATTTGCTATCCGTGGTCATCCGTCTGATCCTTGTTGATTTGTGTCCCATAGCCATTGCTCTGTGGGTTTCCCAACAGTTGGCTTTAAAGCCGTTGAGCGGTCCCTTTCTGTGGGACCGCTCAACGGCAACGAAAGGAGGAAGGAGAGACGGCAACGAGCTAGGCAGCTCGCTACTTCCTTTGGAGATATTGATGAATTCCCGCCGCAGCTTTGCGGCCGGCGACCATGGCAGTTACCACCAAATCGGGTCCGGTGACATCATCGCCGCCAGCAAATACGCCGGGTCGGGTGGTTGCGCCAGTCTCTTTATCCACAACGATCAAGCCCCAATTATGGGTTTCCAAACCCGGTGTGGTTTCACCAATAATCGGATCAGGCCAATAGCCAAGGGCAAGAATAGCGGTATCTGCTTCTACAATGAAGTTACTTCCTTCGATTGGCACCGGTTTGCGGCGTCCCTTAGCATCCGGTTCGCCGAGTTGCATGCGGATGCATTCAATTTGAGCCAGGCGACCGTCTGCTCCTGGGATAAAGCGCACCGGCTGCGTCAGGAAGTGGTAAACAGCACCTTCCTCTTTGGCTAATTCTCGGTCGTGGCGTCCACCAGGCATTTCTCGTTCGGTACGGCGGTAGAGGCAAAAGACTTCCTCTGCCCCCATGCGCAAGGCTGTGCGCAGACAATCTGAAGCAGTATCCCCACCCCCGATCACAGCCACTCTGCGTCCAATGGTCGGCCGTTCGCGCAGGTGTTCGGGTAGGAGTTCTAAATCCACATTGGCTCGCGCCAGAAACTCCGTAGCTTTATAGACTCCCGGTAAATCTTCGCCCGGCACCTCCATTGGTGCATCAATTTGGGTGCCAACGCCGATGAAAACAGCATCGAATCCTTCGGCAAATAGATCATCAATCGTTTTGTCTTTTCCAATATAGGTATTGCCAACGAATTTAACCCCCGCTCGTTCGTAATCGCTCCAGCGGGCAAAGACGAGCTCTTTGGACAGTTTGAAATTAGGAATACCATAAACCAGTAAACCGCCCGGCGCGGGGTTCTTATCAAAAATGGTGACCTCATGACCGCGCTGCACCAGTTGTTCTGCGCAAGCCAGGCCAGCCGGACCTGCCCCTACCACGGCAACTCGCTTGCCGGTCGATGCACCAAGCGGAATATCCACTCCGACCGTCTTGCGTTCATAACAAGCAACAAAAGCTTCCAATGCGCCAGTTAAGACGGGTTCCCCATATTTATTGCGCACACAAGAGTTCTGACATAACTGCTCATGAGGGCAAACGCGCCCACAAATTTCAGGGAAGGAGCTGGTCTGACGGTAGATTTTTGCCGCCTCTAAAAATTGCCCTTGCTCGATCAGCCACATCGCCGAAGGGATGTCGTTATGGGCCGGGCAAGCGGTTACACAGGCAGCGGGATCCGGACAATGGACGCACCGCGATGCCTCGAACATGGCTTGTTCCGGGGTCAAGGGGATTAAGACGTCATCAAAATCGCAAATCCGCTCTCGCGGATCGCGTTGTTCCAACTCCTCAGAGGGGATATGGGCGCGAAACTTACGATCAATCGCCAGGAAATCACTTGGAATAGCTTGCATGATTAACATCTCTCCTTTCTACCATTGTTGCTTCGTGATATGATACTAACGATAAAAGAGGTTTAATTTCAGTCATGGATGTCATGAATTTTAATGAAACCTGTCACACCCCTATTCGCCGAGGAACGCCTCGGTTTAAGACATTTGTCAGAAAAAAATTAAGGTTATTATGCGTGCGGATTAAGACAAACGAGCATACAGAAGCCTCAGTTCGGCCGCCCAAACCTCGCTTTCAAAAACCAGGGGGATATTTCAGCGGTATCTCTCAGATTCAGAAAAGGTTAAGTGCGGAGCAATATCCCCAGCGCATCGCTTTCCTGCAAGCAAACAGAATGTCACTCTCTCATGTCTCCCTCACCAACCCTGGCGCTGAAGATTACCCGCTTTCTAAAGCTCGAACCTCACAAAGGACGCCAAAGCCAACCCTGGTCATTTGTGGGGCGGGCATTGCCGGGGTCAGCGCGGCCTATTTTCTCTCGCAACTCTGGAAAGGTGACCTTTTTCTCGTTGATGAGAATCCGCCGCTCTCTTTTACCTCGGATCGTTCTTCGGAATGTTATCGCAACTGGTGGTCTGACGCTGCCATGCTCGCCCTGATGAACCGCAGCATTGACCTGATGGAAAGTCTTGCCCGACAAACCCAAAATGCCTTTCATCTGAATCGACGAGGGTATCTTTACCTGACCGCTCAAAGCAACCGGGTAGAAGAGATGATCGGCGAGGCTGAACGGATCGCTTGCCAAGGGGCGGGGGATCTGCGCATTCATGAGGAAAACAGCAAAACCTATCAACCAGCGGAAACTCCCAAACTGGATGGAGCTGATTTGCTTCTCGGCAACGCCCTCATTCGACAACATTTTCCTTACATTACCGAAAAAGCGGTGGCTGCCCTTCACGTGCGCCGCGCCGGCTGGCTTTCTGCTCAGCAATTGGGCATGATCCTTTTGCAAAAAGCTCAACAGAATGGTGTTCGCTTTCGACGGGCGCGCTTAATCGACATCGAAGTGATTGCCGGTCAAGTTCGGAGGGCACGCCTGAATAACGGCGAAAGCATCGCGTGTGATATTTTTGTCAATGCTGCTGGACCCTATCTTAAAGAGATAGGAAGACTGCTTGAGGTTGACCTTCCGGTAGAGAATAAATTGCATCTGAAGATGAGCCTGCGCGATCATTTGCGAGTCATTGGACGCAACGCTCCCCTGCTGATCTGGAGCGACCCTCAGGAATTGGAGTGGAGCATGGAGGAGCGCGAATTTCTGAGGGCTGACCCTCAAACGCAAGCGTTGCTCTCGACTTTACCGCCTGGTGCTCATGTCCGCCCAGAAGGAAGGGGTGAAAGCCAAATGGTGCTCATGTTATGGGATTATCAGGCACGTCCCTCTCCAGCAGTCGTCTGGCCGCCTATGGAAGATCCTCTATTTGCCGAGGTCGTCTTACGAGGTTTGATGACAATGCTGCCCGGTTTAAGGGCTTATGGCAAAAAGATGCCTCGGCCGCAGTTGGATGGTGGCTACTACACGCATACACCCGACAACCGACCGCTCATCGGTGCCTTGTCGATCGAAGGTGCGTACGTCTTGGGAGCCCTCTCCGGATTTGGCATCATGGCAGCCTGCGCTGCTGCTGAGCTCTTAGCCGCCCAGATTCTGGATAAACCGCTACCCACCTATGCGGGCGAATTCACTCCGCAACGATATCAAGATGCCGCATACGTTGCTCGCTTTGTGAATGACGCACCTTTCGGTCAGTTATAGGAGGTAGAGAGAGACCCTCACCCCCTACCCCTCTCCCAGGGCGGGAGAGGGGAGAGTACCCTCACCCCCAGCCCCTCTCCCAGGACGGGAGAGGGGAGAGTACCCTCACCCACAGCCCCTCTCCCATGGCGGGAGAGGGGAGATGACCCTCACCCCCAGCCCCTCTCCCAGGGCGGGAGAGGGGAAATGACCCTCACCCACAGCCCCTCTCCCAGGACGGGAGAGGGGAGAAGACCCTCACCCCCGGCCCTTTTCCCAAAGCGGGAGAGGGGAGAAAGATTCCCTCTCCCTTAGGGAGAGGGCTAGGGTGAGGGATATGGGCGAGGGGAGATGACCCTCACCCCAAGCCCCTCTCCCAGAGCGGGAGAGGGGAGACACCCTCACCCTCAGCCCCTCTCCCATGGCGGGAGAGGGGAGATGACCCTCACCCCCAGCCCCTCTCCCATGGCGGGAGAGGGGAGCAGACCCTCACCCCCAGGAGAGACGCCTGGAGAAAAAAGCCCTCTGCACAGGTTGCTGTGCGGAGGGCAGACTCTTGCGTCACTCCCATTACTCTTCGCTGTTAAAGAACTCATCCAGACTGGGCACCAGGGATGACCCGGCACGGGTTTCCAGCTCCATCTCCAGCACGATCGCTGGGGTAAGATACTCTTTGCGCTCTTGTTCGTTCATCAGACACCTCCTGTATCAAATCTATTTGCGACGCCGACGCCCAACCAGGAAAGCTGTCAGGCTGACAAGCAGACCGGCTGCTGCCAATCCAAAACCAACCGTAGATTGTTGCGGAACGGCGCTGACCTTTTTCAAATCGACCGCCGTAGGCCCGAATTGCCAGTAGTAATCCTCGACCTCACCGCCAATCTCCAAACCGTAGAGTTCAATCGGAGCTCGATCACAATGGTAGCTCTCTCCGTTCCACAGCGCCGGCACCAGGCGAAAGCGAGCAAAAACTGTGATGTTAGCGAAATCGGGCGGCAGGATAAAGTTGATTGTGTGGATACCCGGCGTCAGCAAGAGATTATCAATCACCTTTTCTGTATACGTATTGCTGTTGTAGGTAAAACTCTCCGAGAACTGGTAATCATTACCAAATTCTCCATTTTCCTCGTGAAAATAGTCAACCCAACCGGTCAGGCAGCCCGGCTTGCCACTGACCGTAACCGATATTACGCCTGTGCCGCTACCCCAAGAGACGCCCCGAACAATGCCATCCTCGTCGTTGTTGGTTGGATCATCCCCAAAGGCAGCTCCATGCGGTGTG
>Ga0308418_1000067_pt1 | contig 72581 bp, 52 predicted proteins | sample HotsprSampleR4cd_FD_203517 | JGI IMG/M metagenome (GOLD analysis project Ga0308418, IMG submission 203517) | Hot spring phototrophic mat microbial communities from Mushroom Spring, Yellowstone National Park, Wyoming, United States - 20090729_R4cd ... | reverse complement strand
CAAGTGTTGTAGATGTTGTGCAAGCTGTTGGTCGGGCAGTACGAAAAGCACCCGGCAAAAAACGCGGGTACGTGATACTCCCTATTCTGGTCAATGACGACTCCGAAGAGACAAAAGAGAAGATTGAAAAAAGTACCTTCAAGATTATCTGGCAGGTGATTAGCGCTCTCCAATCTATGGACGAAACCTTGGTAGCTAAGATGCGTGCTCTCTTCATAGACCCAAAGAAAGAAAAGACAGAAGAAACTTTTGAGCCATTAGCAGAGGACAAAACCGAAGAAGTAGAGGATAGTAGGGAAAATGAAATTAAGTTAGGTATAATAGGTGGTCGCAGTCCAGAGCTGCAAGAGCTGCGCAACTTCATTGTCCCCAAGATTGTCAAAATCTTCCGTTTAGCTCACGAGTTCATAGCTGATTGGACATCCGAAGCCACAAAACTTGCAAAAGAAGTAAAAAGCTTGTTAGAAGAAGAAATACAAAACCCACAATCACCCGTAAAAGCAAAAGTTGAAGAGCTGCGCGAAAAGTTGAAAGCAATGTATGGCTACGAAGAATTTACAATAGCCGATAAAAAGCTCGTTGCTATCATCACTCAGTACATCATAGCGAAACCGATTCTGGATGCCCTATTCTTTGACAAGAAGTCGCAAGTAGAAAAAGTATTGGACAGCTTATTTGACGAATTCAAGCACTTTGTAGAGAACAACAGCGAGCGACTGCAATACTTCTACCAAAAAGCTACTAGTAAAGCAAAGGCGATAGTCAATAACGACGAACGACAGGAATTCATTAGGCTGCTGTTCACCAATTTCTTCAACAATGTCTTCAAAGATGTTGCTAAGGAGTCTGGCATCGCCTACACACCAATTGAAGTAGTGAATTTTGCGGTTTACATGACTAACGAGTTAGCCAAGAAACATTTGGGTAGGACTTTGGGTGATGAGGATGTGCACATCGTAGACCCTTTTGCAGGTACTGGCTCATTCATCGCTTCGGTCATTGACATGATAACACCCGAAGAAGCCAGAGCAAAAGTGGAGCGTGGAGAGATTCGTGCTGCTGACATCGAACTACTCCCCTACCTCATCCTGCTCAAAAACATTCAGGACACCTTGGAGCGCAAAATGGACGACCCGCCCCTTTTTGACGATGCACTTTGGACTGACAGCCTCTACTTCCTCTCAGAAGAAAAAGCAGGCCTTCTTGACCTCAACCCGCTCAAAGAACATGCTAAAAAACACAAGCAAAAACCTATTCACATCGTTGTCACCAATCCACCGTGGAGAGGATTTAGAGAAGATAAAGAAAAAGAAGTTGCTATTTCTATGCCTCCAAATATCGCTAAACGCATTGAAGAAACATATTTCAAGTATGCTAAAGAGGTGTTAGGTGCAGACATAAGGAACGTAAGCAGATATAATGACCCTTATATTCAAACTCTTAGAATCCTAACTGATAAGGTGAAAGAAGGTATTGTGACTATGGTTGTCAATAATAGCTTTTTGACCTCAAAAATTGGTGTTGGAATACGCGCTTCACTGCAAAAAGAGTATGACTACATATACATATACGATCTGAAAGGCAATATTAATAACGGGATGAAAAGCAATGAACTTAGAGAAATAGAAGGTGAGAATGTCTTTGGTTCGCAAACTCGCTTAGGTGTGTGTGTCATCTTCTTAGTTAAGAATTCCAAAACTCAAAGCAGAAAAGCTCAGATATACTATGCTGAAGTAGGGAATGGTCTGAAGGCAAAAGAAAAACTTCGCAAACTGAAAAACATCGTCGTAAATACAAATGAGAGCGTAATATGGCAGCCTATTATCCCAAATAAAAGATATGATTGGTTGAATCAAGGTGACCAAAACTTCCATAAATATCCAGAGTTACGTAAAGCTATATTCAATGTTTTTAGTAATGGAGTCACAACAGGTAAAGACTATATTGTATATGACTATTTAGAGGCGAGTCTAATCAAAAAAGTTCGCAGGTACTTTAATGTGGAAGATTTATATAAGCACACCAAGATATCCTTTTACAAACCTTTTGTGCCTATGTGGATATGCCATCATAAAATTACTCTAAAGGAGATTTATAAGACAGAGATTATTGATACCGACTCTCCAGCAGTAGCAGTGCTTTATGGTAATCCTGAGACCGATTTATTTATTACAAGATATATATGTGATTTTTTCTTACATGGACGCCATACCATGCTTTACCCACTCCGCATTAAATCCAAAGGTAACGAGATTTTTGATAGCAATAACGACAATTCAAACAACGAGGTTAGCATCCCTAACATCAACGCTGAATTCTTGCAAAAGGTGCGCAAAGCTCTCAACATGCCCAAATTGACTGATGAAGATTTATTCTATTATATTGCTGGTGTCATAGCTACTCCACGTTATTCTGAGCAGTATGGTAATAACCTCATTTCTTCTCATCATCGCGTGCCCATCTTTGACCGTGAGTCTTTCCAAAAGATTGCTTCGGTAGGCAGGAAGCTTGCTGAGCTGCAAATACTCTATCAAGACTACATGGTGGGTATGGTACTCAAAATATGGAAAGACGAAAACCTGCGTAACCTCCATGAGTATCCACTTCAAATCACAGGGGATGCTGACATGGATAAGGTGATTGAGTACATCCGTTACGATAGCCGGAACAAGTCTTTCATCATCAATGGTATTGTCAAAATCAGCGGCTTCCCTGAGGGAGCATTAGAACATAGGATAGGCACGCTTCCTGTCTTGAAGACAGTTGCTAATAGGTTGCAGCCGAGACGGGATGATAAGACAGGTATCACCTTAGACCCGGAGCTTACCATTGGAGAGATGTACGACATCATGAAGAAGCTGACCTACTACTGCGTAGAAGCTGACAAAATCAAGAAGGAACTCAATACGCTCTACGATTCGGCGGCTATCGTAGAACTGGATAGCCCCGGCTATTGATCTACTCACAATCCGCTGGTTGTGCGCGTGCGTCATAGCCCTACCCGAAAGGGTAGGGTTTTTATTTTACCAGCCCGATGTCCTTTTAAGTGTGCATTCTTGCCCTTATAAATGAAACTTTAGTATAGGGTTTGGTAGGCGGTTGGGTTAACTTTGGTGGTATGAAGTCAGAGAGAAAGCTAAAAAAGCGATTGTATGACTTGAATCAGAGGATAGACGTCTTAGAACAAAGAGTCACTAAGTTGATTGAAGAAGCTGACAGTAAAAATGAAAATCCTAAAGTAGAAGTAAATCCTATTGACATTATATTCAGTTGGGAATTCATTCGTTTCATTATAAGTATAACACGAATAGTTATAGACCTATTAACTGAGTCTTAAAGTTCCTATTATGTAACTATGTACAAAGTCCTCATGTTACGAAACGAAAAGTTAAACTGTTATTTTTTATTACTTCGTTTATCTTTGGAGCGCCACACCAGCAGTACATTTTTGACCGACCCCACTACGTACTTAGCGCCGTCTTCTATGGATTGATGTACTATGGAACCATTGTATAGAACATGATCACCCGGTTTGATACGAAAATCGTTATCTGGCTCTACAGCTACAACTTCACCATATATTAAAACATTTGTATCTACAGGATAGGGGGTATAATAATATCTTGTACTAGGTTGGTCAAAGTTAGTGACTTTTATGATCATATTACCAGCCAGTGGTTCGGCATCTTTCAGGCGATATTTGTGGGCCTCAGGTGTACCAGCAGTAGGTTCTTGTAATATTTCCTCAGTTTTTTGTTGTTCAGAAGTTTGACTGGAACTACTTTTAAGTACTTCTTCTAAGTTTTCCATATCTTATACATCATCGAAATGTAAGCGCATCAAATTTTATTTCTACAATTCTACATTATCTTTTATTACATCGTGTATAATGATTGTAGGTGTTCCGTTAGAGTTTATGTCGTAGGATACAATAGCGTACTTAGATTGCATTATTGCATTTATACTGACTGGCAAGTCTTTGTCTGTTGTTACTCTTATGATGTTGTTTGGTGTATCTTTATTTGTCTGTATGATATAGCCTATTTTTTGTGGTTCAATTATACTGGTATCTATCATGAATTTAGGGCTATCGTCACTTTTATATAGGCCTAATCCTTTTATTTCCTCGCATATTTGCATAACTTCATTGCTACTTTTTGCAATCCCATGCATAAACGACTTATTTATTCCTATGAGCTTTTTATACACTCCTAGATTTTGCAAAAAGTCTTCCACGGCTTTTTCTACTTGTTCGGACTTATCTATTTCGTCTAGTAATACTCCAAATGCGCCATAATGGCCATTGACTCTAAATACGCCGTTGTTTTTGAGTATTTCAAAAGAAGTAGGATATAAGTTGATAAGATCTTTTGGTAATCGTCCTGACCCACTCCATCTATCTAGTTTGTTAGCAAATATAAAAACAGGTATATTATATCTAAAAACCATCTTAGTTATAACAGCACTCAGAGGAGCTTCGTGTGAGTTATCAGTGAAGATAACAAAATGATTTGTATCTTCAGTAATTCCGCCATACTTTTGGGCGATTAAACTCATAACATGCGTTTCATATTCTGTTCTTTCTTGTTTAACTTTTTGATATATTTCTTCTATTTTCTTTATTAGTTTTTGAAACTCGTCAATGTCTTCTGGGCGCTGATCCATTCCTAATAATATAGTTTGCAACATTATGTCGGCCTGACTGCTTCTGCCGGCAGCGTTTAACCTAGGTGCTAAGTACCAACCAACAGCAATTACAAAATCTCTAAGCGTTTTGATAGGATACTTGTCTGTATTTGTTAGTGCCTCGAAAAATATTCTAGGTTCAGTTTTATATTTTGCGAAGCCTGAATGTACGATTAGGCTATTTATGCCAGAATATGGCACATAGTCAGCTATGGTAGCTATTGCTGCGCAATCCACGTATCTCTCTGATAGTTCATAAAGTCTTTCGGACCCAGAAGCTAGAGCTAATGCTCTAACAAAAAGATAGGACAATGCACCTGAACAAACCGAATATAACGTATGATATTCCCAAGCTTTTGGATTGATGAAATATAGGTTATCGTATTTATATATCAAGTTTCTTACCTCGTCTGTTATATTATGATGGTCTAATACAATTGTGTATCCATTTCTATTTAGTATATTTCTCAGGTCTATGTAGCTGGAGCCGCCTGTGTCTAGTATGAACACGAGGGCATTAGGGTGCTTTTCAACTATTCTTATGACGGCGTTTTTTGATATACCATAACCTTCAGCCCTAATAGATGCCATCCAAAATAGATTTTGACCTATTTTATAACCATATGCTTTCTTAAGAAAGTCAATAAGTATAGCAGCTGCCATGCCTCCATCTGTGTCATAATCCGTATAAACAAATACCTCGTGTCCCCTATTCAACAAAGAACGCACAACAAAAGCAGCTTCGTAAAGCACATAAAACTTTTCTAAATAACTATCTAAACTATTGCGATTTAAACTATACAACTCATTCACAGTCCTTATGTTATTATACCATAAATGCGATATAACTATATCATGATATAACTCAGAAAAAATAAAGTCCTTTTTCAGGTGTTGTATATGTTCGTTTGTGTGTAACCATTTTTGTTTATACCCATTTAATTCTTCTATGTACATGATTCACAATGTTATCGAAACATCAATCTCGGCCTTTGTACTTATCTATAATAGCTGTTATTAGTATATCGTTATAGGTATTGTCCAGTGGAGATGGTACATAGCCACGACTTAGTATATTCAAGATGTTATCGTAGAGTTCGGCAATCTTTATCTCTTGAATATCATCTTGTATATTGATATTTCCCCTACTGGCATAAGATTGGGCTGTTTGAATTATTCTACGACATACATCACCCTTTATGCTGTATCCATATAGTTCGTACAATCTATTCATAATGCGTTGCGCCGTGTCAGTTAGATATATATTAGGTATAGTCTTATTATTTTGAGTTTTCTTAGCGATATCTTCAATAGATTTGTCAGATGTTTCTATATCTTTCTCGTTTTGATGCTTTTGAGACTCATGGTTTGTCTCTATAGTTAACCCTTCCTGTTGATTGAGTTGTACTTCTTGTTGCTTCGGCTTTCTTCCTCTACCCTTGTTCTTACCAGTTGTTTCGGCCATATCGAAATATACTAAGTTTTGTCGCTGTTATATTATTGCTGAAAAGGGTATTATATTATTATCTTTTAGTTTATAAATCCGATTAATACATATAGGATATGCGCTTTGGTCGTAACCTTTGTCAAGAAGTTTTCTAACGCAGCGCTTAACTTTTTTCCTTATGCTTTTGGGCATGTAGTTCCAACGACACTTTTTCTTTGTGCGGTAGTAGCGCTCCATGATCATGGCTGTTTCTGATTGTTTTCCTTGTCAGGGCAGCCGCAGTGAGTTTCAACTTCTAGCGGCTCTATGGGAATAAAGCGAGGTATGTTGAGATTGACAGGGAATGTTGGGTCTATTAAGGTATGACAATATTCATGAGCGCAAAACCTCGTACGCGCCATCTTAAATAAAGTAACCCCAAGTTCTTTTTGACTACAAATAATCATAATATTTCTTAGGATTTCGGATGCAAACTCATAGAACTCAACATCGCTCATATTAGTGATGAGTTTTAAGTATGTTTTAAACCATTCATTAGGTTCATTATTTTTTTCATCGAAGAGTTTGTATCTAGCTATTGTGCCCAGATAGCGATTAAGAATGAGCTTATTGCCTGGATTATCTATGTCGTCTTGAAATTTAGGGTCTTGGAGGACACCTTCTGAGTCAACATCTATGTTTTCTATTGTAGTTGAAAAATCTCCATGTACTGTGTAATCGAATCGTACCCCGTTTACGTAGAATGTTCGGTTTGAGACATTCTCTTTACACTTAGAGAATGCCAGTGTTATATTTATTCTTGTATGCAGATCATATTGTGAGCTTCCGTCTGTTCTCCCTCTTTCACTAATGTTAATGAGCCATATGCAGTCGTGCAGGGTTTTGGCTGCTGTATCTAAGTCTTGCGTAATGATATCAGCAGTATCACCTTGCTTGCCATTCATGTGGCCTAAAAAGTCAAGAAGCAGCACATTTTCGGAATCGTCCCCGATATAGTCTCTAGCAGATTTGAACATTATAGATTGCCCATTCAATTCGTCTATATTACCGTCTACGGATAGAGCATGTAATGATGCCGTTATTGCAGCTAACTTGCCATATTTCAAAACTTCGTTTTTATCTTTACCATCGTCATATACAAAGGTTTTATTAAGCTCTAAAACACTATTATACATGTCGTCGCTTAAATCAAAGAGATTTATTTTTATGTCTTCTCTTTCGTCTATAGCGCCTATTCTTGTAAATTCCACTAGATGATCATATTCGTCTGTAATATTCTCTTTTTCCAAATCATTTCTGCTATGAATGCCTATTTTTAGTTTACCATTGGGTTTGTAGGTGCGTAAGCGATGTTCGGATTCTTTGCCCTTTTCATAATCAAATAGAGTGAAATCGATGTAGGTAATTGAACCTGATGAAGCTGATTTTTTTGCTTTGTCTATCTCTTCTTTAATCAGTTTTTTGGGGTTTTGTATATTTGGGTCTCTACCTATAATGTAGCCTTTTACAATTCTGAAGTTGCTATCTAGTATTTGTCTTGGCACTCCGCCTTTTTCAGTACTGAATCGTAGACCTCTAAGTTTTGCGAATACTGCTTTTTGTTCGTCAGTAAAAGTAGCCTGCGGCTCAGGATGAGGAACCACTTGTAAGAATGGCATACATAAATATACTAACCTTTAGTATATTTATCCATGTCTTGTCTAACTGGTTACGAACATGTACCTTTCGTGAGGATAGACGAAATCTACGACGATGCTGTTCGCATATTGTCTCTGATTGGTGTATATAACATCTCACAGTTATTTGCTATTGACCCAGACTGGCCGCCTAGAAGAACACAGAGAACTCTAATAGAAAGAGCAAACGCCACTTTTTCCAGACATTTCCCATTATTCTATATTCAAAGAGTTAATATATACAGAGGACAATATACTTTCAGAAATAATATTTTGGAATATATCAACAACAATATACAACCTCGTGACATTACATTAGTCCCTGATGCGGTGGTTAGTTTAACTCCTACTTCTATAATCACAGCCAAGTATGGTTTATATAAATTTGCTTACCAGCCCCCTACTTTATACATGACATCAATGCCTTATATGAGTGGTGCATTATGTGCTAAGACACTTTGTAAATACCCATTAGTCTTTGACGACAATAACATAGCTAACGACGCTATGTATTTCATGGAGCGTGTAACCCCTCTCTACGATGTATTTATCAAACAGGTAGTGCTAGATATAGCAGAGTATATTATAGCTCTAAAAAACAATTACCAGCTAACTAATTTGCCTATTGAAGTATTTCTTGGGTTAGAGAATAAGGTAGGTGATCTGAAGAGCGAGTTGGAAACGCTCTATAATGAGAATCCTCGTAACTTCCTGATATTTTACTAGTTTTGTGCTATTAGGTAGCATCTTGCTGTACTGCTACCAGCTTTATGCCCGTGTATGATGTTAACCGATATATCACTGACTATAATAGCTTGTCTAGTATTTATGTCGTATTTTATAATAGCACCTGCTGGGTAATACAAGTTTTGAACTTGGAAGTAATCTAGTATATAAGTTGCGGTTGGATATTCTTCTATACCTTTAGAACCTTTTTGGAATGAGAGGGTGGCCTTTTCGGCGGTTATAGTATGGTAGAGGAGAGGTTCTACGATAGGTCTGTCGTTAAAGTTGACTATTTTTAGGCTGCCATCGGGCATGAATATTGGCAACGCTTTGTACTTGAGCCTATAAGATGCTCTCACTATAGAGTAGTATGCAGTCTTATCTGTTCGCAAGGTAATAAAAAAGTCTTCTTCCGCTTTATAGTTTTTTATCCCGAATAGAGATTCTACTTGTGATACTGGTATAGATGTTCCGTCGCCTGGTAGGCAGTGTTTAGAGCCGTTCCGTATGAGACGAAGAGTTATCATATATGGGCTTGGTCCTTCAAAAGCAATGTTATATATGTACCAAACACCTGATAGGTCGTATTCTCCTAATGTTGGGTGTTTAAGATACAATGATTCTACATTATATCTATCGCCTATTGTGTAACTCTTCAGATTTTGGTTGTCTAACCTGATAGTTATACTCAGAAATGCGCCTTCAGTACCAAATTGGAGGTTATACATTAGTTTTATCTTTTTTCTCGTGGTTTATATGCCCAGTCTGTACTGCGGCCTCCTATTTCTGGCTCGAAGACTTTAATGTTTCTGATTTGTGGGTCGCCCTCTACTAGATGAGCCGTACGTCCAGTCCGCATTCGCATATCCATAAGACGACACTTACGAATATCCCGCAAGGCGAGATGCTTATCGTAGTTACGAGAATACAATGCATATTTAGCAGGGGCAGGATTGAAATTCTGTGTATGATACCAGTTAGATAAAATATTATTAGGATCGGCTATGCGATTAAAACTAATGTGGTCTATAACATTAAATTTACCTACTGCTGCTACATTAATTAGGGCTGTATCTACGTAATCCACAAAACCTATCACTTCAAAATCTATTCTCACTGGTTGTGGTGTTGTAAAATCTTCCGAGCTATCGTAATCTATGGCTGGTATGTTGATACTTCTTGGTACTACCAACAGGCTCATAAGGTCTGTGATTGTAAGAGTATTATCTATACCCACAATGTCTAATATGAAAGCCATGTGCATGATAGGCCATGTTCCGTTATTTCTAAAGACTAGTTTTCTGTATGTTTGCATATATCTTGCGAATGGGCGTCCGGCAAAATCATGAACTTCCATAGAAACCTGTGGCTTAAGACTATTCCAACTACCAGGTAAACTAAAAGAATGTCCAAATATTTCTATACTTGCAGTCTCTATATCTTCGTATTCTACACTTAAGCTCTTAATGGGCAGGAAGTCTCTGTATATAGAAAATCCGCCTTTTGTCAGAAATCTATCCGGGTACTCTCGCATCATCTTTTCATATCTATCATATCTATCCGTACCCGCCACCGTAGCGAATAGCTCTCTTTGCATGTCGTCAAAATTTAGCTTTACTAAAAGCGGAAGATTAGGAATATGCTCAGTAAATGGCTCCAAGCTTACAATATAATGTGTTGTATTACTTACACTAGTACCCACCAATGCATTTATCAATTGGTAATAGACAAAAGCCTTGAATACACTTTCGGATACTATGTCTTCTACGATGGGCATACGACCTTGAATACGCTCGGGCATGGATAATAAATCTTGAACTTCTTTCGTGTTTTCATTATTTTTGGGGTCGTTGCAATATGTCTCAACTATCTTTCTTAATTCTTTTAATTCTTTCTCATCTCCTGTTCTATTAAAGTATTCAGTCATATCTTTTACGTATTCATCAGTGGTATCCATATTGTAAACTATTGCGCTTCTTGCAGCTGCTTCTCGGAAACTATCGTAATAGTTTCTCAAATAGTTCAACATACTTACTAAACTGTCGTTCCCTCCGAAAAATATCTTACTTAGATAATCAGCATAATCCTTAACTGTTATGTCCTGATTTTTGTTATTTACTTGACCTGTTGACATGAACTCTTTTATAAACTTAGTTTTACTAATGCTATAATAGGTAACTTTTTCTGCAAAGTTGCTAGACTGGTCGAGATTTTTAGTATTGGGGTCTATAAACTTTGCTACTTTGGGCACGTAGTTGAGTTCTGAAGCCATTACATTAGTAGTGGTAGTTGCCGGAAGATTTTGACCAATTGATGGGATATTACTTAGCTGCCCTGTAATCATCCCTTGTCTGTTACTTTCTTCAGCTGCTATCTCCTCGTTTGTTACAATATCTTCCTCTGTTATTGTTAGTCCAGCATCCACTAGTTCTTCTCTTAGGCACTCGGATTGGCTGATGTATTGCTTCATGCGTTTCTTAACATCTTCTACATTTTGATTAGTCATATAGCTTTCTAGTAGTTCGTCTTGCAATTCGCGATATCTTTTATAATCTTTTACGATAAGATGCGGATTTTCGTACATAGTTTTATCTACGAGTGATTTGGGTCTTGTATCTCTATACGGTAATAGCGGTACATACATAAGGCCAAACCATTGATAAATATGTTGTGTCTTAATGTCTCTTGGCCTCATCACACCAAAAGCGACGTTTATAAGTTGCTGTGTGTATTGACTAATAGTTTTATAATCGTTATTTTTACTGATACCTAAGAAGCGCTCCTTGTATTCGTCCTCATCTGTATTTTGCACTGTCTCTCTTATAGTATATAGTCTGTCTTCTGGTACCTTAGTTACGATAGCGCCCGTGTTATCGTCTACCTGAGTTGTAAATATGTCACTTCCGGCACGAATAATACGAGTTTCTAAATCAAGAAACGAACGAACGCGATTAGCATCAACTGTAAGATCTTCCGCTATATGTCCCTTCCAATAGAAGAATACTGAGTCGTATATAGATAAACCCTTTAACTGACTATAATCCCAAAGCTGATTAATATCTAATATACCTTGAGTAGCTTGCTGCAGTCTGTCAGGTAAATTTAGTTGATTTTTAATATAACCTTTTATTTGTTCCCTTATTTTCTTTTTAGCTTTTTCTACGATTGGGTTGCTAGGCATTTCGTAACTTTCATCGTTATTTACTTGCTTTATAAACATTCTAGCTTTAGGATTACCGGGCTGATAAAGCAGCCTATCTAATAGTAAAGCATTCTTAGCTACGTCATACTCGGAGGGCTTTATCGGTATGCTAATAGCTATATAAAATCCAAGTGGTAATTCAGGGTCTATATAAACAGTAGGAATCATCTCTGGGTTGCGAAATATATTTATATAATACAAAACCTCATCGGCTAAAGTAGCTAAATCTCTAATAGCTAAAGTTATGTTTTGTATTAACTCACCAGTACTATTGGGTTTTTGAAAAACTTTTATAACATTTTCAATGCGACCCTTTATGGTATCTCCTATTCTTATAAGTGTATTTAGTATACCTTGATAAGGTAGGCTGAGGAAGAGGTTGACTATATAAGGTTGTTTTATCCATGGTTCTAATTGACCTGGGAAGGGTAGGCCGGTTCGTATCCTAAATACACATTGCCCTTCTCCCTGTGTAATCTCAGGAAATAATTCTGACATATGTAAATATTCTAAATACCTTAGTATATTTTTGCATGAGTATAAAAACGCTTACCAAAGCTGAGTTGAGAAAGTATTCAAAAAATGAGCGAATACCAAGTAACGAACGAGTTTTAGATATAGTGAAGAATGTAACCAACAGATTCTTTAAATACGCAATTAAATTCGGTAATAAAGTTAACAAAAAAACAAGTAGTGAAAAGTTTATAATCAACTTTATTATTAATAAACCAGAAAGTGCTGATACTAGTGGCAGTTATGCTACGATGGGTAATACTATAACAAAAGCCGAATCTACTAGTTTTGATAATAAAAAAGGTGAGCAACAAGTGATTTTTAATATCATTGTAAATGTTAACCCGTTAGCTTTCTTAAGAGCTTTTGCTTGGATGTATGGACCTGAGTTTGAACATATGAAAAAAGATATACATGGCTTTAAGACAAATAGCGGTAGTGGATTTATATCTATTATGTGGACACTGATACATGAGATGACACATGGTATCAACCTACATGTAGATAGGAATGGTCAAATCTATAAGGCTTACGAAGAATATTACAAAGTGCTGCGAACTAAGTATCAGACGGGTCAGGGAATGGATTTAGTCGAGTACTTGAACGAGATCAAGCTTTCCTTCCCAGAAGCTTTCAGACAAGGGCTTGATAAATCTAGCGACCCAGAACCCATCTTTCAAGATTTAAGGCGAATTATGCAATCGTTCTCAAAGTTTAGACTTAACCAGTGGTATGGGGCGGACGAAGGCCGCAACTCTTCTCTCATAGTTAGAGCACTTATGGAACACGAGGTCAACGTTAATGCCACTCTATTCGTACTCCCAGTATTCATATTATATATGGAAATCCTATTAGACCTAAAGTATAAATTAAGACATAATAGCAAAGAGTATAGTAACCTTTTAGACTTTATCAATGGTTACAACGAAGCTCACATAAATATTCCGGAAAAAAATGCAGCATTGTATGAAATAGTAAGGAGATTAGTAAAAAGCTGCATAACGGATTATACCCGCATCAATGCCTTCGCTACACAATTCCTGAGTAACCAAAACGTTTACGAAATAATAGGAAATATAGAAAACAATATATGCAGTTCCTATACTTTGCTAACTACCCTCGTAGATACAATAAAAGGCATTACACACAGCGAAAATGGATATAAGCTTCCCACAATAGATAGTGATAACTTAATTGACATCATCATAGATTTTATCAGCAACGACATAGCTTATGGTATATATAGTATAGTAAAATCAAAAAAACATGCGGCTTTGTCTTATGTTTTTAAACGATTCGGTTTAGACCAGAAAAATATAAATGATAACCCTTTCTTCGCTATAGTAGGAGATTCTGGTAAATCTATTGCGGACTACGTTAGAGAAAGCATTCTAAACGATTATCAAAGCTTTATAGAATACCACGAATCTTGGAGCAAGTATCTTAAATTAGAAGCCAACCTCTATGGAATGTCGATAGAAGTTATAGAATCGTATTTCAATATTTTAAACGATATTCTTGCTAACGCCAGTACTTTGTCTAAGATGAAAGATAGCGAAGATGGCGCGAAAGTTGTAAAAAGAATAAATTCAATTATGAAACGTCTAAATGAAGATCTGAGAGAACTATATAAAACCAATGTATTAGTTGCACACTTCACGGCTGCGGCAGACGAAGGATACAATATAGATCTTGTGAAAAGCGCTTCTGTAGGTAACTACCGAATAAATACGGATGTTTTAGCAATAGAAAAGGGCCGAAAAGATGGTTCCATAGATGTATCCGCATTTAAAGAAAAAGCAAGAAGTTTACTGTCTAATATTTTTTCTGATATTTTCCCAAAAAGCTACCAATATTTAGCAGATATAGCAGCTGAGAAATATATAATCGGAATATATAACTCTTCTAACTCAGAAGATTCTATTAATAATCTAGGAGAAAATAATGTAAATAAAAGAGTATCCATGTCTATAATAAGAGCTATAATAGATAAACAAAGCAAAATAAGCATTATAGATGGTGATTCTGCAACTAAACACTTTCAACTAAGTGCCCTGCTTAACAGGTTGGTTTCCAGTAATGTACTCTTTACGTTCATAGGCAATTATGAGGCTAACAAAGTAACAGGAGGAGCAGAACAGTTGATAAATTTTATCAAAAGATATGATGATGATTCAAGATACATAGTCGAGAGAATGTATAATTATGTAGAAACTATTATAGATCTTGTGATATTTGAAAAGAAATTAAATAAAGACGATGATAAACTAGGTGCAAGGTTTAGAGAATATTTGGCTACTAGTAAAAATGTACTTGACCATATAAAGAACCGTCAAAGTAAGAATTATAGTGAAACAGCCAATATGGTATACTTTATGTCTGATTTTGTAGGAATATGTAAATTCCAAAGTCGTTACAGAAAAATGTTAGATGAGTTATTTACTAAGTATGACGAAGCTAAAGGTAGGGAACGGAGTCCAGACTCTTCTTATTATGAATATCTATTTTATACTAACATCACTGATAGCCTGGCTATTGGTATGTTCTTACCAAGTCTTTTTGAGATTATACCTGTATTCGTAGATAATATGGTTTCCTACGATATAGTAGAATGTAATCAAAGTCGTTTAATGAGCTTTCAAAATTTTGTTGCGAATATTGTATCTGAGTGGCAGGAACAACATGGAAGAAAGGAGGATAAGGAATCTAAGGAATTTTCTATGCTGAGTGATTCGCAAGGCACTACCAGAGACCGTATTCCCTTGCGTACTTTTAGTCATTGGGAGACAGACGTTTTCGATACCTCAAAAACGCATCCTATGAAGCCGAGAGACTTAGTGTTTAGGTTTGCTATTGTGCTAGGGGCTACTAATAATAACGTTAGTCCGTCCTGCCAAAGTGGCAAAGAACCGCAGCCACCTGGTGGTCCAGGTGGTGGAGAACCGCAGCCACCTGGTGGTCCAGGTGGTGGAGAACCGCAGCCACCTGGTGGTCCAGGTGGTGGAGAACCGCAGCCACCTGGTGGTCCAGGTGGCGGAGAACCGCAGCCACCTGGTGGTCCAGGTGGCGGAGACACACCTGAGGGCCCCGAAGGTCCGGGTGGCGGGGACACACCTGAGGGTCCAGGCAGTCGGAAAGGCAAATCAGGAGGCAAACAACCTAATGATAAGGATTTAGATGAAAGTATAGAAAAGGATATAGACATAGTTTCCAAAATAATAGCCCAAATAGGCTCTGAATCTAATACAGATACTAAGAAAATTAAAGACCTAATAAGAGGTATTTTAAAGAAGACGGGAGCTAGTAGTGACGAAGATATTAATGAAGATGTTGAGGCAGTTTACACGGACTTATATGATGAGTTAATAAAGGCAATAGGAGAAATTAAGGGAAGGGACGAAGAGCCAGATAAGGACATATTAGATGAACTGTCTGAAATTGCTCAGAGGTTAAAGGATAAGTTGAAAGATATTATAAAAAGAAAAATAAGGGATAATAATAGGGAAAAAGAAGAGAAGAGGATAGTACGTAGAGGCCGAGAGCCTAATTGGGATGATGAAGTTGAATATCAGGATTATTTTGATCCTAATATTATAATGGATAGCTTAATGGATCAGCATAAAAAGCTCATAGAGAAGGAGATTGGGAAAGGTGGGAAGGGAGGGTTGCCCGAAGGATTGCTAGTTCGCGCGGCTTTTGAGTTGTCTGGCTTATCTAGTGGCGCTCTGGACTTAGTATTTAGCCTTTTAGCTCGTCATATTCATAGAAGCGTCTTTGAGTGTAGAGACGACAAAGGTAAATCGGATATAAGGAACTTGGAAATAACCACTAATCAATTGACTAGCATATTCAAGAGACCCCCACTTTTAGCTTTAAGGACTGAGGTTACAGGTGTTATATTGACTGGCATTCGTAGCAAAGAACGAGTACGAATCTCAGTACCTAGTATTGTAGCTGATTATTTGAGTATAGATGTTTCTGGTTCTATGCACGCTATAATAGCAGAAGCAATAGAAGCTCATAGAGCAGCGCAGGCTACTCTACAATCCACTGGGGAGCTCAGCAACAATCCGGCTCTGTCTAGAGTTACTGAGTTCGTAATACGCTATTTGGCTCGCAAAATATATGACTACGCAGACAGAAAAGAACAAGAAGTCGCAAAAGATAAAAACATACGCGAGGCGTTGAATAGGATTGTGCAATTTATAAATAACTTCATAAATGAGAGTCGTAAAAAAGGTAATAGTTTTGACTTTGATACAGCTAATGAAGTTATAAGTCAGTTGGATAAGTTTGTGAAAGACACACACGAGGTATTTAATCAATTCATACATGACATGAGAAAAGAAGTTGTTGATAAATCTGGTGCTAGTACTATAACTGTAGCCAAATTATTGAATCATCTGTCGTCTGTTATTTATATGGGAATTTACTCGAATCCTGTTGACTTTCTCTCAGCTAATCAGCATGGTTTGAGTAAAAAGAAGAAATATATAAGCGTAATACACGATGGTGAAGTTCCTATGTACGATGATGAAGATTATACTTACACGATAACCTCTATCGACAATTACCCCAGTCGTGCAAGTGCAAGTAATGCGGTCATATTTCCTAGTTTGACTGATAGTATAGATATATACGTTTCTAAGTATAGAGATAATGACACTATGACAAAACTTTTAGATTTTATAAGTCGCCTTAGGCTACAAGCAACGAATTTGCATGGTGGTAATGCGCCAGCATTTAATGTTGGTGAATTCTGGGCTAGAACTCTTATTAAGGATATTATATTGAGTGTAGCTGGTAATTATAGTCGTGGAGTAAAGAGTGCAAGTTTGCGGCTTGCATTCAATGTTTTACATTTGACTGATACGAATTATTTATCTCAGGGTGGCCATGTGGCAGGATTTGTAAATTACATAATGGGAGAACATTATGTTAAAGATGATTCTGGCACACCACCATACAAAAGAATCATAGATGGCCTACTACAAAGAAACACCGTTCATGAAGTAATATCAGCTACATCCGATAATCTTGATCCTCAAATAGCAAAAACACTAAAAGAAATTAGAGACAAAATGTACATGCATACCGTAGTATTTGGGAATGGCGGCGTGGCCATAATGGTCAACATTATTGAACAAGAAAATCAAAAATCCTCAATTCCAACGTATATCTACTTTATAGATTTCACAGATTTAGTTGTATATCAGTTCGAAGAAGCAACGTTCGGGTCAAACTTCGATGAGTTATTCAAAGACGATACAAGAAACATATTATCAAGAGTAGATTTTTACAATAAGTTTAATAATATTTTATACGAATCTGAATCAGGAAAATCAAGCGATGACTTGAAGCACAAGCGTATGTTTGTTCAAAGCGTTGTTTCTATCCTTCCTAGATCCGTTAAGTATTGCAATATCAACACAGCCTCTATTGCTTTGATATACATGTTTTATAGTCTTGTGGTTCTGGCTTTTGTAGGGTCTAAGCTAAGGTCATTAATCAAGATAGGTTCTAGTAATGTTGAGGTAGAACCAGATTATAGTGAGATAGATAGAATCAAATTATCTTTAAGTCAAGTACTTAACGACTTAGATAGGTACTTTCTAGGAGATACAAGTTTTAAAGCTATTTTTGATAGTATTATAGAGTCTTATACCAAGATGAGACATGCTAAAATACGAGTTGGTGATATTTTTGGTCGTAGTTTAGATGTATATGCTAGTCTTAGTGATATAGGTGATGTTGTTGAGGCATGGTGTAAGTCCAACCCTAGTGTTTCTATAAAAGGCATAGCTGAAATGCTTGATGGCAAAGCTATAAAAGAAGATGCGAGAACCAAGAGTGCTACCATAGGAAATGGATTGTACGCGTACAGAGATGCCGATGCAAACGACAATCCTATGGGTGGAATAATACCACATATACCAACACTATAACTATGACATCATACGAATTCGTAAATATTCTACGGGAGGCTATATTAGACATCACTGCTGGTGGTACAATCCCTGTGGTCAAAATAGGAGATAAATATTACAATGCCCCTCAAAAAAGCGTTGCATTATCTTATCTTCAAATGTTCTCGGATGGAATCCTTATGCCAGGACACAGTAGGCAAGCTATATACAACTTAACCCTTCTCCTTCAGTCTAATACTCTACCCCTACAAACACCCTTGTTTGTACAATGGACAAAATATGGCATACGACTATACGAAGGCAATAAATGGTCCGGCTTCATACCTATCATAACAACTAATAGTAAGATCGTGATTATGATTTGTAAAATTCTGTATGCTAACATTAGAGACATATATCAAGAATATGACAAGCTTACTCAAAGTAAATAACTTTGTAAACTATCATTACTCAGCTAGATTTGGGTTATTTGTATCTGATTTAGAACGTAGGTATATATATATTATCAACGAGCACCCTGTTTTAGTATGTGAGTATTTCGAGGCTCATAAAAATAATAAAGGTGGCTATTGGGTAAAAAAGGACAAAAAGATCGTGTATTGCCGTAGGTTAGGGATAGAGACTATAAGAAAGTTGCGGTTAAAGACTTTCAATCTATCACTATCACTCGCCCTTTTACAAGAGATTGAAGGATACTTAAAGCATACCGATAGAAGTATTATGTATTTTGATAGAATTGAGGGGACTCATAATTTGTATAGGGTTAATAGGCTGGTTAAAATATGATGGTACATCTACATGTACATAGTGATTACAGTATTTTAGATGGTTATGCTACTATAGATGAGATTGTCAAACGGGTTAGTGAGCTTGGCCAGGATGCGGTGGCACTAACCGACCATGGCACATTAGCCGGATTAGTGGAATTCTATATAAAGACTAAGTCTAATGGGATAAAACCAATACTAGGATGCGAGTTTTACTATGTTGACGGTGAAGAGTTTGCCAAAGATAGTAAAAGATATCATATAACGATATTGGCTGAGAATCACACAGGCTACCAAAACCTGCTTAGACTCTCTTACTATGCCCACTTGGAAGGTTTCTACTATAAGCCTAGAATCAATTTCCGTCTCCTCAAAGAATACAACGAGGGTTTGATAGTAACTACTGGATGCTTGCAGGGATTGATACCGAATTTGATCCTGAACGGTCAAATAGATATGGCTGAAAGGAAGATATTAGAGTTTTTAGAAGTATTTAATGATAGATATTACATAGAGCTTTCCGACCATGGTATAAAAAGACAGGATATTGTCAACAAGACCCTTCTAGATTTCAGCAGTAAGTATGATATAAAGGTCATAGCTACTAACGATGCTCATTATGCCTATCAGGAGCATGCTATGGCGCACGACGTAATGATTGGTATCAATACAAACGCTAGCGTTGATACTGTTGAAAGGCTACGGTTGTCAGACGATAATAATAATCTCCTACCACAGTTTTACATCAAGGGGTATGACGAAATGGCTTCTATTAGATTGTTTCAAGAACATCGTGAAGCACTCACAAATACACTCGCAGTAAGAGATAGATGTAACGTAGAATTGCCTATCACAAGTAATTTAGATTTACCCGTTGTTAATAAGGTTGATGACTTTTATAGTTTTGTTAGAAATTCTTTACTTAGACGTTTGGGTCGGGAGTTAACACAGGAAGAGGAGGATAGGCTTAGATACGAAGTAAGAGTCATCGAACGTATGGGCTTTAAGGAGTACTTCTTATTGGTCAAGGAGATAGTAGATTTAGCGGACGAGTTAGGTGTAGCTCGGGGGCCTGCCAGAGGATCCGTCGGCGGCAGCCTTGTAGCTTATGCACTGGATATAGTGCGCATCAACCCATTACAACATGGTCTTCTCTTTGAACGTTTTCTGAACCCAGAACGCGTATCGCCACCAGATATAGATATAGACTTTGATGCCTCCAAGAGGGATTGGTTTATAAACTGCCTGCGAGAGCGATACGGGGAACATAACTTAGCCTATATATCTACCTATGGCCGTATGGGTGTAAAAATGGCCATACGGGACGTAGGTAGATTCTATAAGTACCCTAATGAACGCATAGATGTATTTATCAAAAATAGTATACCAGAAAAGCTAAATCTGACATTTGAGGATGTAGAAGATCAAGAAAGTAATCCTAAATATAAAAACTATGTTTCGTACCTTCATAATGGCCTTGACAAGATAATAGGCCTATCTAAACAGCTCTACGGCCGCATACGACAGGCTGGAATACATGCCTCAGGAATAGTGATATCTAAAAAGCCTATTTATGAAATCATACCAGTTATAATTAATAGAAATAGTGAAGAGAAAATTCTTGTTGCTCAACCAGAGTACGAATACTGCGAGAAACTAGGACTAGTCAAGATTGATATATTAGGTCTAAAAACATTAAGTCTAATTTCAAGAGTTACTAGCAAACTTAAGTCTAAATTTATTGATTTAGATTTAAGTAAAATACATTATAACGATCAAAGAGTTTTTGATTTATTCCGTAAGGGGTTGACAACTGGTGTTTTTCAGTTCGAATCGGAAGGTATAAAGAGTTATCTCAAACGGTTACTACCAGACAAATTAGACGATATCGTCGCCTTGAATGCACTTTATAGGCCTGGCCCACTAAACGAAATAGATAAGTACATCGATAGAAAACATGGAAAAGAAGCCGTTACCTATCTAGACCCCAGATTAGAAGAAAACCTGAAAGAGACCTACGGTATTATAGTTTATCAAGAACAAATCATGAATATAGCGCGTGTCATAGCTAATTATACCCTCGCAGAAGCTGACCTGCTAAGACGCGCTATAGGGAAGAAGGTAAAAGAGATCATAGTAGAGAATAGGAATATATTCATAGAACGAGCTGTTGCAAACAATACGGACAAAAACGTAGCCGAGCAAATATTTGACCTAATTGAGCGGTTTGTAGACTATGGATTTAACAAATCGCACGCCGTCGGTTACGCATACTTAGCTTACCAAACTGCCTATATTAAGACTTACTATCCGACCGAGTTTTTTGAAGCTCTAATTGACTTATATAAAGACGATAAAAAGTATCTATCTGATGTGTATGAAGAGTGCGAAATGCTAGGAGTAAGAATCAATGCTCCTCGGTTGGATGTAGCTACAACTACACAAACGGGGTACAGAGAGCTGACCTTAGGGCTAGATGTAATACACAATGTTGGGGAATTGACAGCAATGGAACTATCTAAGCATCATGCTCATATACATAGGATCAACGACTTATTGTCCCGCAGTAATCGCCGAGTTTTAGAAGCCCTCAGCTGGGCAGGTACCATAGACCACCTCATAAAAGAACGAAATAACTCCGAACCACAAAATATTACCCTATTCGACATAACCCAAAATAACGATAAAAAAATAGATAAAATAAAACAGATAGAAGATGAAATTGAAAACGAAGTGACTCACTTAGGTGCTGTTTTGTCGGATAAGTACAGAATCAAATACGAAAGTATGGTGCCAACTGTAATCTCCTTTAGATCTAAGCTACGAGGGTATAAAGACTTACAAAACTACACGGACATACAAAATCGTGTTCATATACTCTGCCGTCCATATCAAGCTACAATAAAGAAAGATAAAAATATAGAATACTACGAAGTCAAAGCCTACGATAAATTTGGAATGTTCAAAGAACCTTTCAGATGTCCCAAGAAATTTGATATAACAAAGCATCTAAGTAAGGATACAATTGTAAGCTTAGTATGGTCAGAAGAAAAACAATACTTTACAGTGTACAACGTAAGAAACGTATTAGACTTTGTGCGCGAAGATGGATATTTACTAAAATACTATATAAATGCTTCGGAAATAGATGATAACATAATAAAAGTTATAGAAAAAGACCTTAATAGCCTTAGTAATGACTTGCATGTAATTATTCATTTTTGGGATTTAAGTAACGACGTTGTGTCTGTTGTAGCTAACTACCACCCTGCACTAGACAGAATCGCTCGGTGTTTTATTGCCTAAACATGAAAATCTATAGCGACCACGAGATTAAAATCACAATCTCGCCGCTTCTCTTTATCGCCCACAAAAGCGGTTCCACTTACGGCACCGCCCGCCGCCACCGCCAAAGTACTGCTTGGCCATCTTAGCTCGGTAGTTCTTTCGGGGATCCAGCTTAACGAGCTGAATCGTTTCGTTGTTTGTCTCCACAATCTTCTCGCTTTTCGCAAGTCCAATCCCTAAGAAAGGAATAAGTAGGAACGCTATCTTTCTCATAACATTACTTATACGAACAAGAGGAGTTATGGGTTGCAAGAGAGTATGCGTATGTGCTGACTGCACGATGTTTTTTAGTTGAGCTTCCTGCTTCGACGCACGATGGCGTTTTAGGTATCCCGTAGGGGCTACGTTCACCCACCAGAGCACACTCCACAGGCATAACTTCGGTTTGTCATACCTTTACGAAATCAAGACTTGTGAAAGTGTTTACACCCCTGTCATGCGTTGTGACACATACGAAACAACTTCATGATCTTTTGCGCAATGTCAAGCCGTCTTCAGCTGCCATGCAAAGTAGCAGTAGGCTCAGTTGCAAAAATCCGAACAAGCCGCCAAATTTTACAGTTCGATGTGCTCTACCATGTTATTCTCTGAAATTACAACAAGAGTGTATAATCTTTGTTCGTTAGACGAGCTATCAGTATTTCCCCAATAGCACATAATAACATTGTCGTATTGCCTAATAATTGGAGCAAAGTATAAGGATTCATCTTGTATCCAATGACTAAAACTCGCCCTACGATTTTGTCTAATATCCGTTACCTCCACATATTTCCCATTTATTTTTACTGATATCTCTTGATTATATATAAGCAAATCGTGGCCAAGCATATTTAGATTAGAATAATAAACATTATCTAAATAAACTGCAGCACGACTAAGAGTAGATATTATGTCATATAAAGCTAAAATATTGCTAAAATTATTCTTTATTTTCAACATAACACTGAAGTTAATCGAGTTTCTTTCATCTAGTGTCTCATACAAATACGGTCCCATGCCTAAGATAATCTTGTAATTTTTAAGCGATCTCTTAGGTTCAATCTCCGCGATTACAATACCATATTCAGATTGTTTGTAATTATCATCTTTGTAGTAAAGTGGTATCATGACTATGTATAAAACTCCTCTCATATTGTCTAAATAGTGGGTATATATACATTCTACTTTCTGATAATTTTCATTGCCCTTTTCACAAATTGTGCGTCTTATTATTTCATTTGTATTCACCCTTATTTTAAATTCATTACTATCTGGTATTATAATGTCGTTTTCTTGTCCTATGTTTAAGGTTCTACGGAATTGGTGGTATAACTTCTTCAGATCTAGTAAAGCCAATCCACCACCTCTGTCTGAGTTACATGATATATATTCTATTTTATATCGACAGTTAGTTAAGTCGTACATGCCACTATCGGTAATCAATTTTGAGGGAACTTTCGCCCTACTTAGCAAGATGTGATTGTACGTTAGAATTAAATCTATATCATTGAAACTAAATTTGCCGTCATAGTAATCCAATACAAAATAGTCATTTTTATTGCCATCTTGTGCTACATATAGTTCTCTATTCGCCAATATAAAATTCTTGCCAGATTTATTGATTTCGTAGAGATGCGACTTTGTTATATCATATATATCATTTAATTTGTATCTCTTTCTTAACAATGTAACACCTGATTTTATGTTAGTCTTACCGATTTTACTCCCTTTTATCTCTATGTAACTTTCTTCACCCGTGTTAAGTTCTATGAGGAGTTCATTATTTTCAAAAATGGCCGCAACCAAGATAGCATTAGGTATTACAAAAGAATCCTGTTTAGCCGCAATATTAATAGATAATATTACTTTCTTATAGATTGGTACAGCTTCTTTGTATTTAGTCATAACATATTTGGGGTATTCCTCTTGGTCTACATAACCACTGATAGGTGTACCGATGAGCTTTTTGATGTAAGACTTAGGTATGGTACTTTGTATTATACTTGGTATCTTACTTATAAAGTCTTTGAGGTTATACTTGATTACTTCCACGTACTCTTCTACTAGATTTACTAATTCTATGTAAAGTTCTTCCTGCCTTACAATAACTATCAGGACAAACAAATTAGCTATAGGCGCCGTATGTATTATGCGAGAGTGTGCATCGCCTATAGCTCTATGTACAATTCTATTTTTTGTGTAGTTGTACACTATACAACCCACTGCATTCTTGTCTTCCACTTTTATAGTTCTTCTATATACCACATACAAGCTGCTGTTAGGCGATTTTACATATATGGCATCTGATGATATTTCACCATGTTCCTCACGATATAACTTTATAAACTCAAACATTTTATTTTTATAATCATATATTGGTTTGATAACGATTTTTTTTATCATCAAAATACTTAGTAAAGTATATAACATCATTTTTGCTATAAAACATATTTATCCAGTCTCCTATGTGTGATTTTCCATAAATGCTATTTCTGATAATATATATATTTACTGGTTCTTTGTCGTATGACTTGCGTGTTTTATATTCATGGTACTGTTTGCCTTGTAATACAGGCACTTTGAGGCATTTAGTAGATTTACAGGTTAAGGTCGTCGTATGGATAGAAGTTAACAGCATTTGTAAATATACTTTTGTTTTCATTGATATTACGCGTATCTGAGAGTCACTCAAATACAAAAGGTTGAGCAGGTTGCTCAACCTTAGTATATTTCATGTGTTTTTTAATTCAAAACCTCCCCATACATTGAATATCAAGATAGCATCTCATGCCAAGATTCCTTACATTAGAAACGACAGAAATTATTATAGAAGTGCTTATAATGCCTATTATCAAATGAATAACATGATGTATTGTGTTGAGGACGACACATTTAAGACATGTTTTTATAGTAGAAACAACATAATAAATTACTACAGAAAACGTATTCACGGACAAGAACTATTTGTATTAGACAATAAAACAGGAACTTACAATCCTATTCTATTGAAAAATTTAAATATTGGCATAAAAGATGAGAATGCTGTATTAATTAAAACAGAGAAAGGTAAGTGGTATGTTATTACAAGCCAATCAAGTTCAGAACATGCACTTATAGTAGATGCATTAAGTGGGAAATGCTTATATAAAGAGAAAATAAAAAGCGATAGTAACATATACATAGATATTTTATACCCTGTGGCTAATAGAATATTGCCTATCATACAAGTTACGCGTTGGAGTATATATATTAAGTTATTTGATGTTGAAAATGAAAATATACATACCATGATAACGATCAATTTAGAAGATATAGACGACTTAGTGAAGTTAGTAATTAACGATTTAGATCGTCATGTAGCTGTAAAAAATTATTTATCATATCATGAGATAGACTATATAGAAAGTTTTAGTATAACGGAAAAGAAATACCTGCATGAACTATCTAATAAAAACTTTATATATACAAAAGGATTTATGTGTAGATTTAGTTTTGAAGTAAGATACAAGCAAAAAGGAAGCCCTTACTACTATGACACATGTATGTTACGCGATCTATTTTGTCACATAGAATTAGATCGAGAAGATGTAAATTGCTGGTTAGATTCGGATAAAGTAAACCTAAATTGGAGCCGTTTTCACAGCTACCGTAGTTTTAGGGTTAATAATACACTAAAACCTGTAATACATAAATATTCCATTTCCGATGGATTTAGTGACATTTATTTATCAACATGTTTATACAAGGACAAGTGCTACTATATATATAATACACCTGCTGGTACTGGTATTATAAAAGCGTCTGAAAGTGACTACATAGAATTATCGCCCCGTCAAACAGCGTTATATCGCTATGGAAAGTATCTTATTATATTCTTTTATGCAGCAAATAAAATGTTAGTTATTATAGATATAGAACATAATAGAATAGGGTATTGGGAGTTTAAACATTGCAATCTTTATTGTCAAGTAGAATATATACATTATTACTCTAAAATACAGAATAAACTAATTTTCTTGTCCAAACACTGTTTAACTCTATTAATTATAGACATTGACAAACTGGATTTTATTTTCAAAAGTAATAAACATTCAGAGTGCATAGGTAATTACGAAGATGATAGTAATAGTAAGGACAACTTATATACTATACTATGCTGCTTTGACGTAAATCAATTAATAACAGAAGCTATTGCTCGTGCGCAACACATTAAGATTGAGATCGAAGAAGTGCAATTGATAAGTCATTATATTGATACTAGTTCAGACACATTATATATATCTGTCGCTTATGTGATTCGTGGGGAACAGCACATAGGAGTATTTTCACTCAGGATATCATGTGATAACGTTAATTTAAAGATATTGCACCATAGTCAAATGCGTTATAGCCAAGTCGGAATACCACTTAATGTACTGCTAAATAAGAATTACCAGCAACTTAGCCTGTCTAAAATTTTTCTTTATAGATTTGAGATAGATGAATCAGTAGATAAATCAGGGGACTTAGATATAGCATACAGTAAAAATATTAAACGACTTGTTAGTATTAGACATAATAGAAATAGTATAGATGTTACTACAGGAAGATATACAGTATTAGGGGAATCCGTTTTTAGTTTTAAAGATTTGATACCTGTTACACACTTAATAGACTATGATGGAACTAATAGATTAGCACTGTTGTTTATTAAAGCGGATTTAGCGCTAGTCAGAACAATGATAGCTATAGAGATATAAAAGATATCAAGCACGCAACAGCTCAACTTTTTCGCTTGAACAGTTCCCAAATAGGCGTATACATAATAATCGGATACAGGTGTAAGTCTGACTTTTCAGCGAGTGTAGTCGTGTGCAGCAGATGGGCACTGTAGACCCATAGCGTTTCAGGGATAATCTATCGCCAGAGAGCTGTCCAATCATGGCTCTTCGTCAAGATCTACTTGATACTCAATAAATTTTTTAATCTTACCAGGTTGTGCCCAATTCATTGTTCCTTCCATTTTCAAAGACAGTAAATAATTTTCTATAGCTTTGTTAGAGAGTTCTTTTTGAATTCTCTTTGCTTCTTCTATACTTTTACTGGGATATAAGCCTGTAAAGATTGATTAGCTTGCCATTTCCCTTCAAATATCAAAGGATTAAAACTACTTTTACCGTATGCTTCCCATACAATTTTGTATGGATAAAAGCAATATTCTCCAACTCCAAATAATGCCCACCATTGCCCTCTATGAATCAATGCTTTCAGCATAGTCCCTTTTCTGTTTACTAAAATATCCTTATTCTTCTTTAAATAACTATAAAGTTCGTGATATTGCTGTAATTGTGATAAGTCTAATGGCTTTCCGTTTTGATTATAAGGTAATAAAATCCATTTATACACATTATTATTTGAGACATAAATTACATTTTGATCAGAAAGGTTGTTTATGTAAAAATTTTTAGCTGTTATTAGAGGAAAAATAAATTTTTTGGGCAGTATAACTTCTTTATGAACCTTATTTTGAAACAACGGCAAAAGAATCATCAATATCTTGATAATTATCAAAGAAGAAAACATCATTTGCTCCACACGTATTAACTCCTTGACGAGGTGCGGATTCCTTTTTAGAATAATTTTCGGTAAATGATTTTTACTGAAAATCTTGCACTCTCTTAAAATACTTAAAGGATCCGTTTTATGAAAGGCTGTTGATGCAAAATACTCTTGCCACTGATTATTCTCATAGCGATAATAAGGAATAGGAAAAGTAGTTTCTTTGTTTCTGATTAAATGAAAAAGGCCATACCTTGTTGATACATTCTTAAATACTTCTACATCATTAAAGTCATAAATTGCTGTAACCTTAAAACTCGTATTATCTACCTGATACAATCTAAAATTTTTGTTAGCTCCGTCATTTAAGAATATAGAAAGTGGAACAAAAAAAACTGCTTCTCCGTTTTCCTTAAGAAAATCTTTAATGCATAACTGAATAACAACAGCCGATATATCAATCCTACTCTCACCTAATAAAACACTTTGACGATTTTTTACTAGTCCGTACCTTAAGAAAAATGGCTTTATTTTTTCCTTGTACTCTTTTGGCAAATCTACAAAATTCTGCCAAGGAGGGTTCCCTAAAATAAGATCATATTGTCGTGGCTTTAATACAAAAATGTCTTCATTAGTAAAGTTTGAAGATAAATCTATACCATATTTTTGTTTGAATTTTGTAATAGCATTTTGATAATAAATCGTATTCAATTCATTTCCAAAAAGATTGTGAGTGGGCAATTCACTTAAACTTAATTTTTTTGATATTCCAAGAAGTATGAACGCTTCCAATAAATTTCCCTCACCCATAGTTGGGTCAAAAACAGTACATCCTGAAAGCCATTTTTCAAAAAAACCAAACCTTTCAATAGCGAAAATACCCCATTCTGTCGGAGTAAAAACATCTCCTATAAATAGGCTACTATCGGGTGGCAGCGGACTGCTCAACGTTTTGCAGTTAAGCTTCCTACTTCGACGCATGATAGCTTTTTAGGTAACCCATAAGGACTGTTGAGGATAGGATTGATAAATTTAGGAAGGAAAATAGCCCGCCTGAGTTTTCTATATGATTGATTGTTTATTTTTCATAAGAGGATAACTACTATTTGTCTGTCTGTTCAAACTCTAAGTAGATAGAATTAACTGTAATTGAAACAGCTTCATTTACTATTTCAAACCACTGTTCAAGTAAATTTTCGTTTTCCAATGTGTCATTTTCCCCCAATCGTGTATGCTGATGTTCAAAATCTATGAGTTCATCCATTTTTGGCAGAAGAGCGTATGCTGCGATACAGCGGTAAAAGCCACCATTCTTCTTGATGTCTACACCAGCATTTCGCAGTCGTTCTATGATAATACCATCTATCCACCATGGCAATTCCATAATATCATTTTTTAACAGTTCTTCTAGAAGGTCGATAGCAGGATGCATTTCCTTCGTAGTGAAGGCTTTCTCAATACGAGTTTTGAGTTCGACCCCACTAACTTGCACATGCGTTTCCATAACTCTTCCCCTGTCGAAAGTGCAGGACAAAACAGTCAGCTTAACGCTAACTTCTTCATACGATAACAAAATATACAAAATAAATGATTTATTGTAACATTCTTTGGTTAATAAAAGTATCTTTTATGACCTATCTAAAAAGCCATCATGTGTTGAAGCAGAAAGATCAACTACGAAAAGTTGAATAGTCCGATCGAGAATAAGATAGGCGCCCGTCATTTTCCCTTGCGCGATTTGAATGAAAACGAAACGGCCCTGCCCGTTGTGGGCAAGGCTTGCCTACCTTCTGGGCGGGTGAGCGGTTACTGGTGCGCTGCTACGCTTTGGAGGCGGTTAGCGATGGAGAGGTACCGCTTGACCAAGCTGCGAATCTGCTTGACCATCAGGCTGGTGTTCTTAGGGAGGGTATCCAGCACATCTTGGAGTCCCTCAAAAGTGGGCAGAGCGTCCAGAAAGTTTTCCACAAGCTGCTGTTTCTGCTCCCGTGAGAGGCGTACATGAGTCCGACCTGTGATGCTAGATGTCCGAGCGTACCGAGCGGGTACATCAATCCCGAAGGTGCTGAGGGATTCCCGAAGAGCCTCGTTACGGAGCTTTTGCACAATGGGAGCTACATTCTTCTCCTCACTCATGCTTTTGACGACCAGAAGCTCGTCCAGCTTAGGGAGCAGAAGGTACGCTGCGATGCATCGGTACCAGCCTCCATGCTGCGACACCGCTACACCAGCACTTGCAATATCCCTACGAATCTGTGTTTCCACATCGTGAGGGAGGAAGTTGTGCTCACCATTCAGCTCTTTTTCCAGATTCGTGATAAGCTTCTTCAGGCCTTTTTCGTTCAGGGCCTTCTCAATCCGAACTTTGAGTTCGGTTCCGCCGATTTGCGCTTGCGTCGTCATATCAAGCATTACGACAAAAACGCAAGGAAAGTTAGTTCCTGTTTTGCAATTTGGCGTATGAGGACAAACAAAAAAGCGGGGCATGCGCCCCGCCTATGAGCATCACATTGCCATCAGAGGTATGAGTATTACACTATCAGATTTTTGACAATTCTGCCCATGTCTTCTAAAAGTGCTTTTTTACTGTATTGTAATTCGTATAGGTTTTCTAAGCTTATGCCATACATGTATTCAAATTCCAAGTAATTAAGCCTTCTTTTTTTACTTTTTCTATCTAAATCATCTAAGTATTTGTGTAATTTTTTAATTTCTCGATTTATTTGTTTTAATTCATCAAGTAAATTTTTAAGTTTTGCGCTATTACGGTGTAAAATATAGGCAGCCACCCAGTACTTTTCTTCGTACTTGGAATTGTCTGGTATGAGAGTACGTGCATTGTCGTACAACTTTTTGAGACGCTTGGAGTTATCACCTGCTTCGTTCATCTTTTCAATGATAGTTTCCAAAATTGTTTTCGCGTCCTCATCATTGATGAGATACCAGAGTTTCTTTCGAACTCCTGTTAGGTTTTCGCTGTGCGTCGCCATACCAACCATTACGACAAAAACGCAAGGCAAAAATGATTTTCGTAAAGTGTCTGAATGATTAGTATATTTCCTGTGTTACTTAAACTAAGTAACAGCGTTGGATTGCCAGTCAGGATTACTTCTTATGCTAAAATACCATATACAGCTAATCGGCTAAATGTTTTTTTGGATAACTATTATCCATATAACAATCTATCCAACACAATTTATTATGTAAAGCGAGGATATTATGTTACATATTTTTACTCAAAAAATAATATCATCAATTACTACAAAAAGTCTGATAGTGAGTCAATAATTCCTGTTTATGATTTTGAGCACAATACTTGTCATATTTTTAAATCAAGAGCAGATAAATATTCCATTACCGGAGAAAATAGCTTATTGATCAAAACGGAAGATGGTAAGTACTATGTTGTTAATAAAGATAAAAACTTAGTTATATTTAATGAATCGGATAGTAAAACTCTTTATGAACTAGATGTATCTGATAAGTTATACTGTGAATACTTTAATCCTATTGCCAATGTAGTAGTACCTGTCCTATATGTTACAAAGAATGGTATTGGTGTTGCTTTATGTAATCTCGCAAATGACGAAGTACGTACTATATCGTGGGAGTTAGAACATATAAATAAATTGATAAATGTTATAATGGCAGCTGACATAGCGTATTATAGAATAAAAGGTGATGATAATGTCAAATTAAAACACATAAAAAGAATATCAAATAGGATACTAGGCATAGACGATGGAAGTAGTATCATAGGAAAAATAGTAGATAAATTAACAAACATAAACAAAGAATATGATAGTATAATAGAAGGAGCGAAATATGAAGCAGAGAGAGTTGGTCTTAAACCATTTAAGCGAATAGAAAAGTTTGTTGTTAGGGACATATATTACATGTATGATACAAATGAGTATCATGTATCATATCTGAAAGGTATTAGAGTTGAGGTTGATATAATTGAATTTAAGAGTTTAGTTTTGAATATTAAGATAGAACTAAGAGGTAGGCGTATAATATGCTGTTTAGACTTGGAAAATGGTAAGTTTGAAAAGGTACATGACCACTATATATATTGTAATAGGCTTTTTAAAGATTACGAGTTTCTTGTAGAAAAATATGAGCTTGAACGCACGATAATGAACAATTATCTATCAAATTTTATGTTTGATAACGATTGTTATTATGTGAGAAGCGATAGTTGTGGTCTTACCTATATGAAAAAGGGCGAATATTACGAAGATGTTTGTAAACTATCAGCAATATATCCTTACAAGAACTACTGGATTATAATCAACAATCGGAGAAGTTCCAGAAGAAGAAAACTGGCTATTATAGACACAAAACGTAATCTAATGTCTGTGTGGGCGGTACCTGGTGAAGTAAATGAATCCCAATATTGTATTAATTTTTATACGTTATTTCATTACTATATCACTAATCAAGATAAACTAATTTTTATATCTATTCATCTAGACTGTATTTCTATTATAGATGGAGCAGAGATAGAGCAATTTTTTAATACAAAAGAACTGTCAGAATGCAAAAATGAAGAGTATAGAAACATAACCGAAATAGTTAAATGTTATAATGTAGATGATTTGGCAAAACAAGCTATTTCAAAAAAGCATGAAGTTGTTAATTCATTATCAGATATAAAGGCCATAACACACTATATGGACAAAAAGTCAGATAATTTGTATGTTATAGCAAGATATAAAATAGATAAAGAAATTTATATTGGACTGTTTGTGTTAGAAATATCAGAAAATAATGTTAAGTTATCACTACTATACGATAAGATTGAAAAAGGATATCATAAAAATAAATTTGAAAATAAGGCAAGCTATATCCGAGCCATAGAAAAAATGGATTTCTACGAGTTGCAAGAGGGAGATATTGATGACACAAAGAAAATGATGAATTTAGACTTAATGTACAGATATGGCTATATAAGTAGCATTAAGTATAATAGAAGGAGTTTAACTTTTAGGGCACTGTACAGGCAGTATTTTGATTATAACATAAAGTGCGCTAATAAGAAAGTCCACTACACTCCATATAAATTAATAGTTATTGACTACCAGTGCGAAGATAGAGATAAAATAATTAGTGATAATTCGTTTCTTCTGCTTTTAACAGAACTCAGTGTAGTTCGTAAAATGCATGTTATAAAGGTTTAAGTTTCAGAGTGCAACTCTGTGGCACATAAAGCAGATTGTTCAATCGTAAAAGGTTGAGCAGTTTGCGAGCAAAAGGAAATCAATTACTTAGTATATTTATGATATGGGTAACTATTTTTATCGTATAGTGGAGAACTTTTATCGTTCAGTATATGGCCAACACAGGTTTTACGAAAATGTCTTAGGTATAGATGTCCAAGTTTATCGCATAGACCGAGACACTTACCATAAGTATCAGGAAGCTTATGGGCGAGGCGTTGTAATACCTACTAGCTATAGCCCACTGAAAACCAGTAGAATAGTAGTTAGTATTCATACTATTTCAAAACTTACAGAAGAAACTTCTAACTTAGGCGAAATAACATGTTATACTTACGACAAGGATATTGATGTAGGAGACTTACTGAAGACCACATTAGGTAAAAAAACGGTTGCTCTCTTTGTATCAGCAGTACAAAAAATTGGTTACTTTGTCGATATCGTGTACGAGTTGACGTTGAAGCCCGATATAGTCAGGGATGTTGAACCTAAGCAAAGAACCCCATAATCATGGCTAAGACAAAAGTTTGGCAGTTAGAAAATAATATAAAAATAGTTAATATCCCGACATCTTACGAGCATTTTATAGTGTTTTTTATATTTGATGTTGGTAATCATGTTTTAACGCCCGAGCAAGCAGGATATGCCCACTTTTTAGAACATCTCATGTTTAAGGGCACTAGCGAAATCGGCAGCTTGGATTACGAAAAGGAGAAAACTATATTAGAAAAGGCGTTTGATATACTCAACAAGGTAACTCTCAAGACGGACTTAGAGGTGGTCAGGCGTCGTAATTTGGAAGCAATTGGTTTAGAGAATAAAGCTCGGGAATTTTATAACACACGAGAATTTGACTACATTATGCAGTACTTAGGGGATGCTATAGCTAATGCTTATACATTCTGTGAGTACACTACTTATGCACACTTTGTACCTAGGGAGTTCATAGATGATTTTTGGAGATTGCAGTATCACAGGTTCACCTTTTGGACACTGAGAGACTTCGTAAGAGAGCGCAACGTAATACTACAAGAAATGATTACAGAATCACCTATTATCAACATGCTACTCAAAACTACCTATGGCGAACACTATCATAGCATGCCTATAATAGGATACCCTAAAAACATCATCGCCGCTAGACCACAAGATATTATACAAATACAACGAGATTATTATACTGCTAATAGACTAACTATCCTTATAGCTGGTAATCTCAATCCAGAAGAACAGAAGGTGCTCAAAGAAGTGTTTAGTAATTTTAGACAGGGTAAAACAGAAAATCCTAACTATCCAGAAGCATCATATCAATACAATAAACATCATTTCTATTTTGAAAAAGACATCCCTAAAATAACATTTACAGTCAGAATGAGAATAGAAAGCATAAAACATAGAGTAATAACGGCCATTCTTAGGAATATAGATTACGCTTTTATATTCGAAAAAAAGAATATAAACATATCAACTATATTTAGTGTGGATAAAAGTTATATAGCTTTTAGTGTACTATTCAACTATAATGGCATAGCCAAAAAAGGGTTCTTAGAGTATTTTGACGGTATGGAAGGTTTTATAAAAAGCATTCTAAATGATGATTCTTATCACAAAGAGTTTTTATCACGCATAGAGAGAGCTATTAGTTATTACAAAATTTTTGTAATGAAGGCTGATTTAAATCCTCACGACATGCACGAACTTATTGTGGATTTGCTTTTGAATGGAATATTGCCTGAGCATTATGACGAATTTGTGGATACCGTAAATTCCATAAAGGCTAAGGAGGTTTTAGATTTTTGGTTGAAACTTATGAGTCAAGAAGCGCATTATGCAGCATATAGCTCATGGGGTGACAAGAGAAATAATATCTTAGACGAAGAAATCAACCTACCAATTGAAAGTATAGACATCTCAAAAAGCTATCACAAAATTTCGGATTATACTAAACACTTTATGCAAAAAATGCAAACCAGAGATGCTGTGAAGGTTGAGCCTAAGAACTACTTTACGCATAGGAATAGTTTTCTACCCCTCGAACGAGTTTTGGTTAGCAATGTTAACATAAAACTAGATAACAAAATAGGAGACATATACGTAGCTTTACAAGCGCACAATCTTAATATTGCCTATTTAAAGGTTTTAAATCATGCCTTTCAGACTATAAGTTCTAGCTTATCTAACTTCTACAGTTTTGCTAACATTGACGAGGCTAGATTTAATATAAGAGGTTCTATGAGTATAGATGATGCCAAGGATACAATAAGTAACTTTCATGAATTGTTATCTAATTTAGTAGTTAAATCTAGCGATAAGCAGTTTTATAAAAGTCATGTAAAGGGATACTTAGCGTATTTATATTTATTGAGTAGGGATTATGCTATGTCAGCTTTTGAAGCGCATGTCCCTTTTTTATATGCTCATAATTGGCGCCGTTTAGCCATCACTAACGTACCAAGAATATCACAAAAGTCTTTTGAGACTTTTACAAAGTTATTTGTTATGAATGCCAAAACTTATTTAGCCTTGGCACATCCTGAGGTAAGAAAGTTAGCCCATTTATATAATCCTCCTAACGTGTTGATAGAGGGAGAGGTTACTTTTAATGGTTTTAGAGTGAAAGAATTAGGTTACAGAGAAAGCAATGGTTTTCTGGACTTGATAGTTAGAAAGCCGGAGCATGCGGTCATTGCAAGGGCCTACCCGCTTGGCAAAGTTACGCCTGTAAAAATAGGATTAGCGACTTTGCTCCATTTCTACCTTTCCGATCACGCATTCGGCACCATGTGGAACTCGTTTAGAACGGAAAAAAGTCTTGTATATGGACTAGAAGTAGCAGATATGATACGAGATAACATGTTATACCTGCTGTTTATTATAAAAACTAATCTTGACAGTTTCCAAGAAGCATTAGATTACTTAAACATTTTCACAAAGCGTGATATTGAAAATATAAACTGGGAATCCTTAGAATATGTACTTTACTATTATTCTCACTTATTTCCACACTATGTCGAATGTTATGGTCTATATCCAGGTACTTCATATAGTTCTGCTATAGCACACCATGTTATAAGGAATGCGAATCTAGATTATAGTGGCGAGTTTTACGCTTATCAACTATCTCAATTAATGAAAGTAGATGAGTTAAAAGAATTCATCAGACACGCGATAGTCAACAATTCGTACTCTGAGATTACCATTGCCGACAGAAAACCTAAAAGAAGACCATGAGGGAAGGCAGCTTACTATTAGCTCTTAATGACATCAAGAACATTGTAGATCAGGTCACACGAACCGTACTTAGCAACTATGTATTACCTGAAGACCCCATCATACGATTTTTAGAATACGGTCTTAAGCTGAGCGAGAGTAATGTTAAGATTGCTCATTGGCTGATAACGCAGTATAAAGGCACCCCACATGCTATATCAGTTCTAGAGGAATTATCCGAATACGAAGATAACGGTAAATACTATAAACAAATCATAAAGTTTCTAGATGTGAAGTGGCAAATAAACAAGCTTTATATTCCAGATAAAGACACAGAGAGCTTGGCACAAGCCTCAGAAGGCTACATAAAAGGTCGATACCATATATATATACCACAGATTGCTGCATCTTACAATATACACTTACATATTATATTCGTCTATTCTCGAGTAGTAAGTTCAGCTTTTATAAAATATCTGTACGAATACCTGTCTCATGTTATATTAGTGAACAATATAAGTGTAATTATAGAAAACTATATTCTTGAACTAGACCCTATACAAATAATTTTCAATAGCCTTTATAGAGGAGCTATGCACAGAAGATATGTAGAACTGAGGTTAGCTAAAAAATGGTATTCTTAAATAGGGATAGTTATGTAGGATAGCGGACTGCTCAACCTTTTTAAGTTGAGCTTCCTGCTTCGTCGCAGGATGGCTTTTCAGGTAGTTACTAAGAAACAATTATTTTGACAGACTTAGTATATTTGCCTAGCATGCAACGCAAACCGCCACTAAAAGCATATAAGTATCGTATTTACCCTACTGATACGCAGGTGGTGTTCTTTGCTAAGACATTTGGGTGCTGTCGGTTTGTCTGGAACAAAATGCTGGAAGAGAAACTGCATGCACATGAGAAGAAAGAGCGCATCCCACGTCCCACACCTGCCAAATACAAAACAGAATTCCCATTCCTCAAAGAAGTAGATTGTTTTGCTCTTGTTGCTGTACAAAATCACATTGAAAACGCTTTCTGTAATCACTTCAAAAATAGAAAGCAATTCAGACTGCCGAAATTCAAAAAGAAAAAAGACAAGCAGTCTTACACTACATACAACGTACACGACTCAATAAGAGTGGATTTTGAAAGAAGATTGTTGTACCTGCCAAAACTAAGAGAAGGAGTAAAGATTGAATTGCACAGAACATTCGATGGTAAGATCAAGTCTGTTAATGTGAGCAGAACAAATGATGGCAAGTACTACGCTTCCATCTTAGTAGAAACAGAGAATCCTAGGAATAAAGTTGTAGAGCCTAAAAGCAAAGCTTGCGGGGTAGATTTAGGGCTGGGACACTTTGCTACTGTTACCAATGACTTTGGAAGTTACAAAGTTGAGCATCCGAAGTACCTTCTGAAAGCCGAAGAAAGGTTGAAAAAACTACAGAGGTCTTTCTCAAAGAAACAGAAAGGTTCAAAGAATAGCGAAAAGGCGAGACTGAGACTTGCCAAGCAGCACGCGTACATCAGTAACGCTCGTAATGACTTTTTGCATAAGTTGTCCAAAACCATCATTGGCGAAAACCAAGTCGTGGTGGTGGAGGACATCAATGTGAAAGGCCTGCTGAAAACAAGACTCTCCAAGTCTATTTCTGACAGCGGTTGGTCAAAGTTTCTGACCTACCTCAAGTACAAAGCAGACTGGTACGGAAGGACTTTCATTCAGGTAGGCCGTTTCTTCCCATCCTCAAAGCTTTGCCATCGCTGCCGGTACAAAAACGAAGACTTGGCACTAAATGACAGGATGTGGTGCTGCCCAGCATGCGGTGAAACACATAACAGAGACGTCAATGCGTCTAAAAACCTTTACTTCGTAGGGCTAGGACGGCCCGAAGTTACGCCTGTGGAGCAGGCTCTGGTGGATGACCGTAGTCCCAACGGACTACCTAAAAAGCCATCCTGCGACGAAGCAGGAAGCTCAACTGCAAAAGGTTGAGCAGTCCGCATTTCGACAAAATAAGGTGTACCATTTCTGCGCACTATGAATAGCACGAATAGGTACCATATAGCACGATACACATTAACTGGAAGGAAACTAGGAGAGAACACCTTTAAAACCCAAGAGGAAGCCAAAAAATTTATGCGCGATTACCTATATATAACATTTTCTAAAAAACCTGATGAAGACTTATTACAAAAAATATTCGATGATATTAATAATACTGATGGAGTATATAAGTTTCTATACCGTGATATGTATTTCTTTATAACAAAACTCAATACAAATTCTTAGTTGTCCTCTGACTTAGATAAGAGTTTAGTAACAGTTGCTAATTTGTCTATTTCGACAGCATTTTTGTAGGCGAAAACCAAGCCTCTAGGGTTAGGACGACCCGAAGTGAAGCCTGTGGAGCAGGCTCTGGTGGATGACCGTAGCCCCTACGGGCTACCCTAAAAGCCATCCTGCGACGAAGCAGGAAGCTCAACTGAAGAAAGTTGAGCAGTCCGCGCTGGTCTCGTAGCTCAATTGGATAGAGCACGGGATTTCTAATCCCGCGGTTGCAGGTTCGAGTCCTGCCGAGACCACTGAACCATAAGATTCAAAACTATGAGATATTTAAGCATAATTTTACTACTATTTACTGCTTGTCAAAGAGAGCCTCATGGAGCTTACATTCTGACTTGTCGTAAGCAGCATAGTTACATAGATGTACTGGGGGTAACTAATAAATTCATCACGCTCTACATAGACGATAGCACTAACATTAATTTCCAACACATAGAAAAACCATACACATATAGTATATGCCTTAAATGTGATGACACTTTGGCTAGAACATCAAATAGGCTGTATAGAGCAATTCAAAAACAACTTAGTTTTTACAATTGCGGATACAAGAATATAATGGAAGATTGCTTAAGAAATCCTAAGGATACCACATATACATGGTCATCTAAAATTTATACTACAATTGTAGTTCCAGATAGCATTCAGAACGAAGTGTCAAGTATTGATATAATAGTTACCGATAGCATATATGATCGCGTATTAGGTAGTAGCCCAATTGTATTAGTTACTACTAACGAAACAACCTATTGCGATTGCCCCGTTTCTGGATATTTGCTTCTAAAACCAGACCCTAAGCAGAGAATGAAAGAAATTACAGTGAAACATTACCGTACAGCTGCAAATAATGAACATGAAGAATAAGATAAAATAACAAACTATTAGTATATTTGCCATTGTATGCTACCCAATCGACTACTTCAAATAAACTACTATAAAATAAACAGAAGATACTACACCATAAGTCTTCCACAAGATACAAAACTAAATATAGATTACATATGGTTAGACGTAAACTTTGCTAATATTTATGAAAATATCACCAATGGAGACGGATGGCAAGATGTAAATATGGCTGATTTTATAAAAGAAAACGAGGAAAACATAATAATAGAAGTATTTAGTTACATAAACAATATACTTAATTCTTTCGATTTGAGTAAAGCCAAATGTATAATGATTACCTATGATAATATGATTTATAATAGAGTAATAGAAAACTCTAAAAGTGAGGAAGGTATAAACATTTATGTTTCTACTCATGATTTTGTAGTTATTAACAATCACATTTTCCTTATAACAGCTGTTGAGTCTTTAAATAATAAACTGAACTGGCACTATACGAGCCCTAAGGACATGTTATCGTACTATTTCGCACAAGTTAGTAGCAACATTAGTATTAACAGACGAGGCGCAATTTTCATACATCCACCAGAGTACGATTTTTCGTCTGTCAGCACAGGAGACGCAATCATAATAAGCGAGATAACTAAAAAAATAATTGATTTTAAGGACATAAAGAGCATCGCTATCGTATCCACCAGTAATAGAGTGCCCGAAGTTTCTAGAATTATAAATAATGATTTACTTGAAAACATAGATAACATAACAATGATATTTAGTGATCAAGAAATATTTGCCCAGCATGTTATTTATGTCAAAAAAATAATATTTGATAATTACAGAGATCGAATAGATAACGTGATAAGTACAGAAAATGATGATAGTATTATTTGGCAAATTCCGATATTATCGCAGCAGAAAATAATAATGCGGACTGTTCAACTGTAAAAGGTTGAGCTTCCTGTTTCGTCGCAGGATAGCTTTTTAGGTAGTCCGTTGGGACTACGGCCATCCACCAGAGCCTGCTCCACAGGCGTAACTTCGGGCTGTCCTAGCCCTACGAAGTAAAGATTGGTAGACGCGTTGATGTCTCTGTCATGAGTCTCACCACAATTAGGGCAGCACCACGTCCTGTCATGTAGAGCCAAGTCTTCATTTTTGTACCCGCAGCGATGGCAAAGTTTTGAGGATGGGAAGAAGCGGTCTACCTGAATGAAGGTTCTTCCGTACCAGTCTGCTTTGTACTTGAGGTAGGTCAGAAACTTTGACCACCCGCTGTCACCAATCGATTTGGCAAGTCTTGTCTTCAACAGGCCTTTCACGCCAATGTCCTCTACCACCACGACTTGGTTTTCGCCAATGATGGTTTTGGACAACTTATGCAGAAAGTCATTACAGGCGTTACTGATGTACGCGTGCTGCTTGGCAAGTCTCAGTCTCGCCTTTTCGCTATTTTTTGAACCTTTTGTTTCCGTGAAAACGCCTCTGCAGTCTCCGTAATCTTTCTTCACCCCGATGAAGATACTTCGGGTGTTCAACTTTGTAACTTCCAAAGTCATTAGTAACAGTAACAAAGTGTTCCAATCCTAAATCTATTCCACAAGATCTGCTTTTAGGCTCTACAACTTTGTTTCTAGGATTTTCAGTCTCTACAAAAATGGGAGCGTAATACTTACCGTCGTTTGTTCTACTTACAATAACAGACTTGATCTTACCATCAAATCTTTTGTGCAGTTCAATCTCTATCCCTTCTCTTATTTTTGGCAGATACAACAAACTTTTCTCAAAATCTACTCTTATTGAGTTTTGTACATTGTTTGTAGTGTAGGACTGCTTATCTTTTTTATTTTTGAACTTTGGCAGTTTGAATTGCTTACGGTTTCTGAAGTAGCCTGGTCACACAAACTATACAAAACTGTACATATTTAGTACACTCGTCCCCTGACCAGGTAAGGAGGGACTATCCCGTTTCGTTTCGCCGCTCCTACCCAATCCCTTGTGAGGATTACCCTCTTCAAGGGAGAGAGGTCTCTGAGACTCTCGAGGCAGGAGAAAGCAAGGGCTACGGAGAGAACTTGCCAGCTTTTTTGTTCCACCTGAGTGGAACCCCTCACCCGTTCCATCTGGCGGTTGACGGTTTGTTGGGCAGCTGACTCGCTCTCCCCGCTTTCCCGTAAGTATCTGAGTAACAAGTCTAATTCTTTTCGTGTTTTCCAAAGAGCACTTTTTAGTCTGTTTCGTTTGTACTCGTTTTTCTCTTCTCGTATTTCTTGTTTGAGATTAGCGATCTTGTCTTCAATCTTCGCTATTGTATAAGATATAAACTCTGTATCTTTCAGAAGTTCTTTATAGTTCTTAGGCAGGCGTTCTTTGAATCCAAGACCTCTCCGGGCTATCACGTAAGCACCAGCTGTGTCCTTGTCTATGTTGTAAAGCGGCGCATACTTCAGCTTGCCAATGATTGACGTGTAAGCTGGATTGACTTTGATGACCTGAATGCCATTCCGCTTCGCTACAATCTCAATCTTCTGCAGTAACGCTTTGTATATCCACTTTTGTAATCTCTGTCTTAGTTTAGGCAGCCCATCACCTCTCCTACCTTTTGGGAGCTTCTCCAAATTCTCCACAACAATCGCTTTTCTTTCTCTTTTCGCGATCTCTACTACCTGATGAGCAACTTGCCAGCTTAAGTATTCTCTTTTTTCTGAACTGCCCTCTAATAGCTTGTCCAAGCTGATTCGCTCATACTTATCCAAGTTACCATCCTTTGCCGTATGAACTAGTGCTAGGTGAAAAGGGTACGCGTTGATGTCAATCCCCATGACGCCGTTATCCTTTGTAATACTTACTTCTGGCAGCTTCTCTTCCTTACTGAACTGTGCGTAGATTTTCCCGTTTCTTAGCTTGAGTCGTACCGTATAGGGGAACCAATCGCTTGTCTTCTCAGTTTGCTCTAAGCTACTAACAAAGCCTATCCACGTGTCTGTTTTTCTTTTTGCTGACCGTATCACCCTTGCCCATACATACTCGCCGTTCCCTATATTAATTCTCAGATGGCATTGACCGTCCAGATTCACAAGCCTAAGGTTTAGATTGCCATGTAGTGATTTCCCCCTCTTGAATACAAAACGCCATACCTTCTTTCCTCCCATTTTTGTCTTAGTGTCTCTCTACTCTTACCTGTTAAGTGTTTTTTCTTTAGCTGTTCAAACAGTGCTCTTGTGCCAAAAACAATCTTTTTTGGATTTTGCTCTCTTTCTATGCAAGATTCCAGAGTTTGCTGCGCCAGAAGTATGGCATCATCCGAATACCTGGTGTTTATTCCATACTTCTGGGCTAACAGTTTTTTCAGCTCTTTTCTTTCCGCTCCATGCAATAGTCTTTTGTAGGCAAACCTGACCATTGAAGAAAACTTACGCATTGTGTTTAATACCCGCTTTTTATCGTCGTCTTTGTCAAATGCCAATAAACACTCTACTGTTACGAAGTTGCTGTTACTTTTCTTTTCTGTCAGCATTTTTAGAACCTCTTTGTTCATAGATTCGGCCTACACTTATTGACTACAACTATCTCCATCTTAAAACTATCGAAAATCCTTTACACTCTTCTACACCTCGAAACTTCATAAAGATGCTATGTTATAAATATACAAATTTGTACAGAAGTTAGCAACTGTTGCTAGCCTCGTCTCTTCAATGTTCTTTTCGGCATAGATAAGCAATGTTCAAAATCCGACAGTAAAAATCCTATAATCTTGCTCAGAACCCCATACTTCCACGCCTCGGCACGATTACCACTATTGTAATATTCAAGTCCTACTGCCTTTGCTTCTTTTTTAATTACCTCATAAGTTTGCATTAAGTCTCTAATTTTATTGGCTTTGCTTATTTCTGATTCGTACATTGATATAAATTCATCCGCAAAGTTATCCCCAGGCCCTAAAATCAATGCATGTATAAGAATATACTCACGAAACACATCCTTCAGTGAAGTTACATTCCGACAGTTATGAGGCCACAAAAGTTTTACCAGCTCATCGTTGCTTATGTTGTGTGGTAAGTATGGTTTTATACATTCATATAACTCATTGGCTATATATCTTTGTGTGTATCCTAATTCTGCATTGCCTAGACGTTCACAATACTCGCTAACTATTTCCAGCATCGTTGTAATCATTTCGTAGATTGCAATAAGCTCTTTTTCATTTCTGGCCTTTTCAATAAAGGTTGAAGATGCGAATAATATTTCATCGGCCACCTCTGCGATCTCCCTGTCATCCTTTATTTTTTCGTATAAGTTGCTTTCTATTGTCTTTCTTAATAAAAGCAGTTTTTTGTTAACAGAATGGGTGCTCATGGTATTATAAAGTTTATGTGTTTGTAAGGTAGTACAAATCGAAATGCGCTTTTAGTTATACTAGTCAATTTTCTGAGTGCATTAGATCACGAAAATCAGAAATCATGAAGCGAATAATTTCTCCCAGTATATCATACTTAAGTGCTTCATGATATTCTTTCTTTCCACAGCATTCATATAAATGAATCAATGATTCCAAACGTATTTTACCATAAACTCTCATAATTTCTCTCGGAGTTTGAGCTTCCTTTATATCATCTTCGTACTTTGAAATAAATTCATGCGCAAATATATACCCAGGCCCGAATATAAATACATTATTAAAGATATACTCACTCAATGCGTTTTTAACAGACTCTATATCTTTACTATCATAAGGCCATAGCGACTTTACCAATTTATTTTCGTTTATGTTATTAGGCAAATATTCCTCTATACATTCGTACAAAGACACTGATATTTTGTTTAGCGTACTACCTAAATCTATTTCTTGATAAGCTACGTGAATGTAACCGAAGAAGTTTAATCGTACAGAAATCATGCCATAAATTCCTATCAATTCTTGTTTTGTCTCAGCTTTTTGGATAATGAGTGAGGCGGAGGGTAATATATCTTTTGCTACTTTCAAAGCTTCTTCGTCATCCGACAGTTTCTCAAACAAGTACTTTTCTATTCGCTCCCTAAATGCTAGCAAACGTTTTTTGTTCTCTTGCGTTACCATAGTATTCGCCGTTGTATCAGATTTTGCAAAATCATATTTTCAATCAGTTAGACCGCTTCTTCCCAGCCTCTACTTATACTATTAATTCTTTGATTGCAACAAATCTAGAAAATCATAAATCATAAAACGCAAAATGTCGCTTAATAATTCGTACTTAAGTGCCTCATGACGCTCCCCCTCTGCGCTACATCTCAATGAATGCATCCATGCGTCCAATCTTATCTCGTCATAAACCTTCATGACTTCACGAGGAGTTTTGACTACTTTTATTTTGTTTTCGTACTTTGAAATGAAGTCATGGACAAATATACATCCAGGCCCGAATATAAGTACATTGTTAAAGATGTACTCACTCATTGCATTTTTTATAGATTCTATATCATTAACATCATAAGGCCATAGCGACTTTGCCAATTCATTCTCTTTTATGCTATTGGGTAGATATACATCTATACAATCGTATAGAGATAATGATATCTTGTGTAATGTATTACCTAAATCCACCTGATGGTGTGCTATGTGGTTATAACCAAAGAAGGCTAGGCGGACACAAATCATAGTATAGGCTCCTATCAATTCTTCTTTGGTTTTAGCTTTTTGGAGGATAAGAGAGGCGGCGGATAGAATGTCTTTGGCTACTTTTATGGCTTCTTCATCATCCGACAGCTCATCAAAAAGGTAATTTTCTATTAGCTGTCTGAGCAACGCCAAATGCTTTTTATTTTCTTCTGTTATCATAGTCTTTTATTATTAATGTTTTTCTCAGTAAAAATTGTATTATTGAGAATTTAATTAGTTTGTTGTTTGCTTCACATTTAGTACCAATACTCTTTGTCCCCGAATAGTGGTCTTTCACCGCGCTCCACTGATGGCAACACATAAAGTTCCATGTACAGCTCGTCGCTCGAAAGGCGATTATAATGCCGTTCAAACAAAAGTAGTTTTTGTGCTGCTTCTATGGCCTCAGGTGTTCCTAAAGCGGCTGCTGCCTCTTGGTAGGTTGTTCTGTCTTCTACCGCTTTACGATACACAGTCTTGATTTGGTCGATCAGATAGCTTGGACTGTTCAGCAGTGCTAACTCGAGCACTATTCTTTTAGGTTTTCCAGTCTCTTTCATACGCTGTAAGGTTTTATTGTACGGCTTATTCGGAGACAACGCAAGGCAAACATCAACGACCCGGCGGAGATAGGATGCACGTGCCGCCAGCCCTGGTCACACAAACTATACAAAACTGTACATATTTAGTACAGTCGTCCCCTGACCAGGTAGGGAGGGACTAGCCGTTTCGCCACTCCTACCCAATCCCTTGCGAAGATTACTCTCTTCAAGGGAGATAAGTCTCTAAGACTCTCAAGGCAAGAGAAGGCGAGGGCTACGGAGAGGACTTGCCAGCTTTTTTGCCTTACATGGGTAAGACCCCGCACCCGTTCCATCTTGCGGTTGACGGTTTGTTGGGCAGCTGACTCGCTCTCCCCGCTGTACGTAAATATACTAAACTAGACAAAAATTTGCAGCTGCTGCGCATCTCTTTCTTCCCCACCATATTTAGGAGTTTATGCTATAAATATACACTTGTAGACAGAAGTTAGCAACTGTTGCTAACCTCCTCAATCCCTAAAAATTAATGCCGAGATCGGTAAGTATCGAAGGCCATTAATATATTAGAACGCAAAAGCTAAAGCTATAAATAAATAGCTTTTTGTAAAGCTATCTCTTATCACTTCGTGTAGAATATTATGTGCTACCACTATTCCTTAGGGATTGTTCGAGAGTTTGTTTAGTGTTGGTACTACTGTTTGCTTGTGTCCCGCCTGGTGAAGCAGGGGTACCAATGTTTTGAGGTAACGCTACGGTATCACTACCAGAGCCTGGTTGTTCAGCAGCTGTACCAGTAGATGGTATATCAGGATCAATCCTAAGTGCCTTAGCTAATTTGTCTAGACCTACGAAGTTACCAAAGAAAAATATCCAGTCATTAAATGGCCCCATTGTGATGGTCAGGCGAGTCCATAAGGGCACTCCAAAATCGCCATACCTTTCAGGATTAGAAGAGTAAACATATGTATCCGAATTCTCTACCTGTATATTTATAGGAATCATATACTGAATAGTTGGCACGACATTTACATCCGCAAACGCATTTCTAAGAATATTTCTGAAAGAAAACCCATAATAGTTGATCTTATATACCTTTTCTTCTAATTCGTCTGATGGTGAGCTTAGTTTGAGACATGGTTTGCCTCTAAGAAGTGCAACAATGACAGCCTTATAGTTATGTACAAAATGGTACCCACCTGGTGGCAAAGCAAGTAAGATACCAAACTTCCGTAAGAAGTTTATAAAATTAACATCTGACTTAGAAAGTGCAGAATGGCCAAGTGCTTTAACCCCTATAAACTCACCTAAAGATGGACTAGTTCGTATAATAGCAAGATATTGTCGCACCTTATCGTCTATTTCGTTTTCGTTTAGTAAGTTATAATCGATGACAATACGATTAAAGAAATAGTATTTCTCGTTTTCTGAATCGCCAGAAATAGTTTTTTCAGTTTCTCGCATAATATCAAAAGGGTATTTACCATTCAATGCCGTAGAGAAAATTTCGTAGACCTTAGCATAAGCATCCGATATTAGTTTTAAAAGATTACGAACGATTTGATTATCATCAAGATTTATTATATTATCGGGTCTAACAACTTTGCCGCATATATGGTCATATAAAATTGCATCGTAATGTAAACTATTGTCCAATGTGAGGTCGAACGTGTCTTGAACTTGTTGACGAAAGTAGGCTAGTTTTCTTTCGTTTTTATTACATATATCGGTAACGGCTATGATAAGTAGTATGGCGGCGTGCTCTATCCCCATTCGGAAGCTGGCACCCGCTAAACGGCCACCTGCAGTACCTCTAAGTTGTGGGAGCTCTGAGAAATTAGGTGGCTTAGGCACTTTGTGACCTCGTGTTTGCTTTTCTATATAGCCAATCACATCCTCTACAACCTCCTGATAAGCATTGAGCACACCTTTTGACTTAAAACCCAGGTCTACAAAAGTGGTTTTAAAGGTCGCCTCATGTATTAAAGTGGATGCTAGACCATTGACGAGATACTCTTTATACTTCGGGTCGTCGTAATTTTTTAGGAGTGTAGCAATATCACCACCTATCATCTTCGGACCTAAATGAACAATTTTAGTCTGACCATCGCTTATGAAATCGTCGTCATCAAAGCCTAATAGCCTAGGGAAGAGTCCAAGATACCGTAGGTCATTGATAGTTTTGTCTATTGAACTAAGCTGGTCTTCATCGGTTATAGTGACATATGTCTTCCTGAAAGTATAGTTAACATCTTGCATTTCTATGCCATCGTAGGCAATCAGCGCTTGTTCGGGCACAATAGCCTTGCCCTGCTGCAACAAATAAGCCCCAGAAGTCAAAAAAGCACTTAAACTATCAGCACTATTATATCCTAACAACTTGCCTACAAAATTTGCCATAGGACCAAGTATATCTATAAAAGCAGCAGTTACATTAATATCTGATTTAGATGCGCTTTCTAAAAAATCCACAATTCTCTGTTTAATTCCTGTTATAATACTAGGGTTATTATACACCCATTTATGTACGAGAGAAAGGGATAGTATGCTTTCGTCGGCTTCAAAACCGTGAGAAGCCACAACCTCAAAGTTCCCGCAGTTAGCATTAGGTCTAAAATGTATTAAAGCACCAGACAATGGACTAAACCTGTCTAATAAACCCACCATATAACCTGTACTAGCATACTTGTATCGATAGGAAAAAAGACCCGATGAAGTAACGACAGATACAACATTAAAATCTTGTCCATTATTAACAACATGATTATCTTGTAGATAGTTGTATATAATATGTCTATTTCTATTTCTGTCTATAAGTGGCATACTACAAAATATTATAAGATGTTATACCTTCTAAATCAAAATCGCTAATATAATAAGCTATTTGGTTAGAAGAACCTATAGTTTCATAATCTACAAGCTTTATAATATTATTGTTTTGATTCCCGTTAGTGTTTGGTATGGAGAACACTACGACGCCATTTATAGATATTGAGAAGCTCAGCACCGAATTCACGTGAGCGACGCGAGTAAATAGAGAAAACCATACCATGGGGTCTATACTGTCTATAATTTTCATAAGGTAACTTTCTAAGCTTTTTCTATACGCCTGACGTACTAGATTGACGTCGTAACTACCCATGTATGTAGCACTTATATAAATAGTTATCGGCGTAAGAGGGACGATTAGTATACTAAAACAATTCTGCCCGCTAGGACAGGGAGGGCTAGAGTTATTCAGATTAGCTCCCGCAGGCGCCCAGTTAAATACGTAAGTATTTACAAAATTATTACTCAACACACTAGCGGTCAAAGCACTAATGGGTAAAGTAGGCAAAGAACCATATATATACTTACGGTGTTCCATGATAAAATCTTGTATATCATTAATACGCACATTGCCTTTGGGTATATATAGTATATAGTACCACAGTGAAATATTGTTGCTATTATCAGTCTTGATTGTTGTAATTAGTCTAGAATCATATACCTTTACATCAGAAAAATTTAAAAACCAGTGGTTTATATCTGAAACACTTCTTATGACGCCATTATATCTTGCCCACTCAGCAATACGGTATCTATTAGTCTCTAAACCAGTAGGCGGTCTATAACTAATAACATCTAAAATAACTGTATCACTAGGGAAGACGGGGAAATTACGGTTAACATGATCTATCATTAAAGACAAAACATCGTCAGGTGGTAAGTTTTCGGTATAATTCAAGTACATAGTCCTTATAATAACGTCAGAAGCCAGTTGCCTAACTATGTACCTATGATTCAAACGTACGTTAATACCGTATCGTGGGGTAGTCAATACCAATATAGGATAAAGCTCAGTAATTAAATTAGCTTGATTAAGCTCATAAGCTACACTAAAAAAATAAAAATCAGTGGGCGTATTAGTATATGGTAACAGAACATTATAATTGTTGTTGTCCTTAGTGTATAAAGCGTAAAATGCTACATCTTCACTAATAGGCAGTTTATCGTTTAAAATATAAAAGTTGGATATGAAATTTCTAGCCCCTCTTTGGTAGGTTGAATTATTGCCTTCTTCTAAAAAAATAGTAAAAGCGTCCCTTTCGGTGTTAAAAAGCGATAACTTATTTTCAACTATCGCAACCTGTTGGTCGGAATATACAAGTTCGAGATCGTAGGTTGTATCTGCAGGTATTTGGATGTAACGTTTAGATTTAATATAGAAATAGTGTGTCCCGTACGAAAAGACTTCTTGTAAGGGTGCGAAGGTTAGTGTGTTATTAGTAGTTCGTATGCGCAATATGACTGATGCGTTTTCTCCACGATAAACAGGTACTGAGTGGTCTAAGCCAAGCTGCAAAACGGCATCAGGATTCTTGGCCTTAAATAAAGAGGAGTTGTAATACTGCCCAGCCAAAGACAATAAATGCTCAGATACATAATACGACAGAGCGTCCACTAACATGTCCGCTATCTCACCCTCGTAACCGTAAGAACGAACTATATTAACTATATCGTCCCTGATCCGAGATAGTAACATGATTAAATGTACTACAAAAACAAAAAATATACTATAACGTAAATAAAGTAGTAAAAACTAAATCTACATCCCGAAGTTTGAATGTAATAAAATCTATTGGATTATTTTGAGGATTGTCTTCAACAATACCAACAGTAGTTATGCCACCGATGTAAGTTATGTTAGTATTTAAAACATTAGTCGTTACATTTGTTGCTGTGTTTCCAATTTGATAATGATTCCGTCTAGCCGTACTAGGTCGCATGTAATAGTTGCCCCCGATAGTACTAAACGGGTAAGCCAACACTTTTTGAGATAGCGCTGCCAAGTCAACCCGATAAGACATAACATGTGTAAGTCCATTGTTGTTTAAACTTCTATAAAAAGGTAACACTCGAGACTTAAACAATAAATCATCTTTGTAAGCAGGATAGTGAAAGTAAAAAAATACCTTAGGTATAATATTTACCAACTGCCCATAATTACTATCTTCATAAGAACCAACAGACAATAGTGCCTGCTCAGAATTAAGAAATAAAGATGAATTGTTAGAACTGTGGAAACCTAATTGACGAACTGCAGTACCTAAAAGTAAATCGTCCATAGTTTATTAAATATACTGAACATGCGAATAGATAATCTGCTGTTCTCAAAATCTATACATTACTCAACAGAATCATAGCATCTTTTGCTAAACTCTGATGTTTAAGTATAAAATCTCTAATTGTTTTTATTCCTTCTTTGTAATAGTCTCTTACCCTATCCACACTAATATTCAGTTGTATAGCTATTTCTTTTTTGGTCATAGGGTACTTTGTGGATATTCCGTGATGTAGTTTTACTATATCAAAACATATTTTTTTATATGGATATAATTCAATACACTTATCCAGCACATTATGCACAAATTTTATTATTGATTCGTTATCTAATACTTTTTCAAATTCTTTCTCGTCGTAAGCTAAATCTTCATATTTATAATCTTCTAACTCTTTTTGGTAGTGCAATACTCCTGATAGTGGTATAGTATTTAGATTTTGTATAGCTAATTTTAGGTCTTTTTTTTTCTTGTCGGATAGGTTATGTTGTTTTAGCACGATGCTTATTGCATCTTCGTAGGTCATGGTGCTGTCGTATTTCATCATGTTCATTACTTTTGTTATAAGAGTTTTATCATGACCACTCATCTTAAGTATAGAAAAGTTATTGTGTATTTCTTCTCTTATTCTTTTTGTTATATGGAATATGGCGTAGCTAATTAGTTTGCATTGACCTATTTTGTCTTTTTTGAAGCTGATGATAGCTTCGTAGAGGCCAAGATTGCCTGCACTAATAAGGTCGTTAATGTTAGCTGTTGGATTGCTAGCTGCGAATCTTTTGGCGACTGAGACTACAAAGCGCAGATTGGCTTTCAGAAGCTTGTCAATGGCTATATCATCACCTTCTTTAGCTCGCAGCAAAAGCTCTACCTCTTCTTCACGAGATATAGGTTGGTATTTACGAATACGCTTTAGATACTCACGAAAGTTATCGTCATTAATGAGAATAGGGTCTTTCGTAAGACGTACGCTAAGCATAAGCATGCTTAGCAATCGAAAAGAAGTGAATTACTTTGTGTAGTTTTGATGGTTTGCTCTGAATATTCAGACCGATGGCGGGTGGGCCCGGAGGGATTTGAACCCCCGACCAACGGATTATGAGTCCGCTGCTCTAACCGCTGAGCTACAGGCCCGATGAGGACTTATTGTGTCGAAACGCTAAAAGGACAGTTGTGAGTTTTATGTTATTCTTCTTCTATTTTCAATACCTGGTCACACAAACTATACAAAACTGTACATATTTAGTACAGTCGTCCCCTGACCAGGTAGGGAGGGACTAGCCGTTTCGCCACTCCTACCCAATCCCTTGTGAGGATTACTCTCTTCAAGGGAGAGAAGTCTCTAAGACTCTCAAGGCAGGAGAAGGCGAGGGCTACGGAGAGAACTTGCCAGCTTTTTTGTTCCATCTGAATGGAACCCCTCACCCGTTCCATCTTGCGGTTGACGGTTTGTTGGGCAGCTGACTCGCTCTCCCCGCTGTACGTAAATATACTAAACTAGACAAAAATTTGCAGCTGCTGCGCATCTCTTTCTCCCCCACCATATTTAGGAGTTTATGCTATAAATATACACTTGTAGACAGAAAGTAGCAACTGTTGCTAACCTCAATAACTGCCATTAGACCTTTATCCAATATGTTAACTATCAGTGGTCTTTTTTTTAATATGTACGAAAACATTTTTCTCGACGTAAAAAATGGCATTTCTTGGCTCATTTCTTCTATATTCATGTACTTATCGCATTTATGGATAAAATCTTTTATGATATAGCCTTCTTTAAAATAACATTCTATAAGTTTCTTGCTATCGTTTCTGTTGAGTAGGTAGAAGTCGACAGGGACTAAACCTATCCCATAGTACACATGGGCTCTGTTACTGGCTGTCATGTCTATAAAGGCTTGGGATTTATGAAGCTCGAAACAAAATACCACAGCAGACTGATAGGGGACTTCAGAGTCGTATTGAAGTGAAAATCCTGGCGCAGATATCTCGCAGCCCGAGAGCACAAAGGTAGCTTCGTCTGTCTTTCGACGAAATGCCTTGCGTCGTTACTGCGGTACCATAATAGCTCACGCACAAAACATACTACTATGAAGCACCGCTGGAAAAACATAATTATTACTGGGTTATGGATATTATGGATCATTTGGACTGTTTATGCTATTATTAAAATTAGACCCGTTTCTTTAGCAATGACAATGATTACATTTATGTTTCTTAGTACATTTCTTATCACCGCTTCTGTAACAATCACAAATGATTTTTGGGATGAGTAGCTATAAAAATAGATTTATTAAAAATCATCTACAAAGTTTACAAGTTATAGGACAAAATCAACATAGAACTACATGAACGCAACATCTTTATATTTGACGGGTGTGATTTGTTGGATGAGTTCTTTATTTTTGTAATCCTACAGTTTCCTTTCCAGCATTTTGTTTCGGACAAACCTACAGCATCCGAAGGTCTTAGCAAAGAACACTACCTGCTCATCAATAAGGTAAATACGATACTTGTACGCTTTTAGTCACAATGCACATCGTATGCTATGTAAATATACTAAGTTTGTCATAATTTATTTCATGTTTAGGTATATTTAGTTAGTGCTGCTACAAGTTACCAATAGTCTGCCTAAGATAAAGACTAAAAAGTATTATAAGTATCATAAAAATCAGAATGATGTTTTTGACGTGTTTTATAATAAAGATTTAGCTATTATAGAAAAATCAAAAAACAATATTTTTGCTTATGAAAACATAATAGTGCTTTGTAGCAGAGACTATATTATTAACAAAGTTATCAGAGACTTTGTACTCGTTTATAGAATTAAACCGCATAATATAAACAAAGACCACACTATCCAAAATAAAATAGGTTTTATCATAGATGGGCTAAAAAGTTTGATAAAAGAAAATGACAAAAAATACAATAGTTTCGCCTACACTCAAAAGCCGTTCACAGTGTGTTTTGTACAACTTGATAGTTATAGACTTACTAGATCATTTATTAGATACTATGAGCTTTCGCCCGAAACAATGAAGTGGGTATCCACAGGTATAAACAAACTAGACCCCGGTTGCGATGATTGTGAGAAAGCAATGAACGATTGTGAAGGCATAAGATACGCCGATGTTATACTAAATAAATATTATAAAGTAGATTGTTATAAGTACGCGGAAGACGATGAATATTATGAGGAATATTATATGAAATATGTGGCACGTGACAAAGAGAATGATGAAGACGACGAAGGTTATGAAGAAGACTACAATCCACCAGAAGATTACTTCACATTTATATACGATTTACTTACAGGTAAGATGGTGTATAAATCTGAATCGTATACAAGAAAAAGTGATGCTGACGACCCATCCGATTCATATATACTGAAATTAGATGATAGATCTTTCATGTTCGTAGGCACTAACCTGCATATAATACCAATGAGCCAGTATAGTAGTAATATTTTAGATATATTAATTGGTAGTGCAGCCTTAAAACATGACAATCAGGAAAAATCCTATACATTTGACATTGATGAAAAAGGGAAAATACTATGTATATTCCGTAATCTACAATTCAACCAAGTCTTTTTTATGTATAATAGTAGTTACTTAAAAATATGGAAAAAAGATGGGAGCAGCCCTACATTTAGTTACGAAGACGGCTACATAATTTACAGGAATTATAAACCAGAATATATCTTTATACATCAGAACAACTTTTTTGCTATATTAATTAAAGATAGTAAAGAAAATATTTTAAAAGCATTATACATGTACTACGACCTAAAAAATGATTTGTACAAGTATAAAATATTAGAGCTAACGGAATTAATAGGTAATATAAAATCAATAAGAGAAGCTACAGTAATAGGAAGAATTCTTAGCAGGGATAATGATCATGACTGCATTGGTTTAATAATCAGTACAAACGCAAATCAAGTCATAAAAATATTATATAAAAAGAATACAGATCAGTTTCTGACTAGTCATGTTGTGAATTATGATAAAATATTAAACTTTTTTGAGTATAAAAGGAATACGACTATTTATGACATAATTAGAAACACATTCATTAATGAGAGAGTAAAAATAGAATTTTTGACCAACAAAAATAATATTTTCGGGATAACAACGTTCCAACTGATTTAGACAGTAATCATATTGTTATCAATACAAAAGCAGAAAATAAGATTACTGTTTTTCGTAATAAGATGACTGATATAAAGAATAGAGTTGAGGAAGCGATTACACCTGATACTTATCACAATCTAGATTCTTCAATACAAGAGTATTATTTTGAGTGCGTAGAGCCCATATTAGTTTATTCGTGTAAACGCGAATGAGCATAAATCTGAAAGATTTTTACATCTTCTTACAAATAACAGCCAAACTCCATTTGGCTTAGATGTGCAGAGCTGACAGAGCTTACTGCTTGCTAATCAGCATTTCTGTTTTACTCCCTTACGCGGTATGGCGTTGTTTCGATACCATGATAAGTATGATATTCAATTGGGGTCGTGTCATCGTTTACTTCTTATGGCTCCTATCTGTTATATGGACAATCTGGGCTATATCTGGTATTAAACCTACTTGGTTAGCAATAACATTAATAACATTAAATCTATTAGGCAATATCTTATTAAGTGCGGCAATTGTTCTAAATAATGACAATAAAAATGACATACTATAAGTTTATTGACCTATAAATTAATCACTACGTCAAAAACCATTGAAGTTTCGACCCAAATAGGAAGAGATATGAGGCCATACGAGTTTTCTCAGAAGTACGGGAAAAGTTTAGCCAAAAGGGTACTGGAATTGGCTTACACAGGTGCTCTGGATGAATTTATAGAAGACCTGCGTAATCTAAGTTTTAAGGCACGCGAAGAGGCAGGTAAGTACGTCTTAGTACCTACAGTATCTGACGCAGCAGAACTACACACTAAACATGACCACCTAAACATTGTCGTTCTTGGTGGTCTCGTTACACCATATAAGGCTGTAACACTGGATATGTTGAATATAGAAGAAATAGAAAAACTAGAAGGTGAATTTCTAATCATCTTTAATGACTCTCCGGAAAGTTCTATAACTATAAGCATGCTTAGAGAAAGATACCCGAATAAAATATTCACAGAGGTTACATACGGCCTTTCAGCCGTTAATCCCTTCAAAACTGACGAGTACACACAAAGGAGGATACTAAGAGCATACATGATAGAACAAAAATAAAACTTCATAGACTTATGAAAGAGCTGAGCAAAGATAAAAGCCTAACTAACATGAAAGAAAAAGGCAGTAGATTTCTCAAAAGTATTCGGGTAAAAGGGTATAAACTATTCGACGATTTTAGCCTAGAATTGGACAGATACAACTTTATAACTGGCCCTAACGGCTCAGGCAAGTCTGCTTTTCTCAGCATTTTTGGCATGCTTCACCATTTAGCTGTAGGTGACTTCCAGCTATATGTAGAAAGACAAGGAGGAGCCGCTGAAATATTACATGGCGGGCTCCAAAAGACTAGGGAGATTGAGATAGAGGTTTGGTTCGTAGATGAAAGCACGATGAACAGAGACGGATACGCAGTTAAGCTTTTTCTAGACCATAATCGACTTCTTATAGCGGAGGAAGTTTTGTTATATCAGGATAAAGGACAAACTAATATCACAAGGGAGGTAATATCTAAATATCCGCATACTGAGAGCGAACTTGGAAAATGGTATAGGGTAAATAAGAACAAGAAATGCTATGTCTATCAAGATTTCCTATCGTCTATAGTCTATCACTTTTGTGACACAGGTTGGACTTCTCGAATAAAAGGCTCAGTAGATATTAATCAGGTAGACAGGCTGTGGTGGGACGGCGGCAACGTTGCAGCTTACCTGTATTATTTGCAAAGAACTTATCCAGAAGCATATCAGGAAATTGCAAATACTGTTAGGGAAGTTTTTGAGGGATTCGCTGGTTTTCATCTCGTTCCTGATCAAAGAGTTAATTCACCGAGAGTCCGTCTAAATTGGATAGGTCAAGACAATAGAATCCATCCACCTGAATCACTTTCAGATGGGACGTTACGGTTTATATGTCTATCAACACTTCTCTTACAGCCTTTAGAGATAATACCATCGGTCATACTTATCGACGAACCGGAGATAGGTTTGAGTCTATCAGCTCAAGAAGTGTTGGGAGAAATGATTAAAAATGCATCTAAACATGGGACATTAGTTATAGCGACTCACTCCGAAGTACTGCAAAGAAGACCCAAGCTTTCCGAATATCTTTCTGGATAATGAGAGAGCTGCTATAGGGCAAATCTACATAGTCGTCCCCTGACCTAACTGAGAGGAACTAACCTTATTTCTACTCCTGTCCAATCCCTTGAAATTAGTATTCGTTTCAAGGGAAAGAAGTCGGGGAATTTCTCAAGACAAAAGAAGGCAAAGCCCACAGACAGAATTTGCTAAATTTTTGTAGGAATTGTAGCCACCCTAGTCGGTTCCAGTTCACGATTAAACACTTGTTAGATAGCTAACTTATTCTCTCTACCGTACCTAAATTATCCGAGTAACAAGCCTAAAATCTTTAATCCTTAGCTAAACTAGTATATTTCCCTATGTTACTTAGTCAAGAGAATAGTTTGCTACCAAAATGTAAAGTTGCTAAGCATATGCTATCCCCTAAAATAAGCTACGGGGACATTAACACTAAATTATCACATGGTGTAATAAGATTTTCCTGGCCTGGCCCAAACTATACAAAACTGTACATATTTAGTGCATTCGTCCCCTGACCAGGTAGGGAGGGACTAGCCCGTTTCGTTTCGCCGCTCCTACCCAATCCCTTGCGAGGATTACTCTCTTCAAGGGAGAGAAGTCTCTAAGACTCTCAAGGCAGGAGAAGGCGAAGGCTACGGAGAGAACTTGCCAGCTTTTTTGCCTTACATGGGTAAGACCCCGCACCCGTTCCATCTTGCGGTTGACGGTTTGTTGGGCAGCTGACTCGCTCTCCCCGCTGTACGTAAATATACTAAACTAGACAAAAATTTTCAGCCGCTGCGCACCTCTTTCTTCCTCACCATATTTAGAAGTTTATGCTATAAATATACACTTGTAGACAGAAGTTAGCAACTGTTGCTAACCTCACCACCACGTCTTGTTTTACCTTGCGTTTTCGACGACATGAGCGCTATGGCAACGCATGATAAAAACATGACGGGAGTTCAACAAGAACTCCTACGAATCATCCAATCGGATGAAGCACGCGAACTGGTTGAAAGCATGGTTTACAGAATGGCGGTGATTGAAGAAGCCTACTATCGTATTCGCGAGCTACGAGAAGCAGTACAGCCTTACATCCCTGAGGACTCTGAGCATGACGAAGAGTACTGGCTAGCTGCCTATCTTGTGAGACCCCATGCTTCCACAGTGATAGAAAAGTTTAGGCAGCTTAGGGAAATCCAACATAAGTTGGCTAAGCTTGAAGGACAATTACAAGAGATGAACAGGAAAGAATCGTATTTGGAAGACAAGTTAGGGAACGTAGACTCAGCACAAGAGAATATGGGTGCAAGTGTTCACAAACTAATCGGTGAAGATGCTGACCCTTACGTGAGTTTAGGTGATTCGGATTTGTACGATTTGTTGTACGAAAGTATTCGTGAATGGGCTGCAAAGCAATTGAGCACTGAACGCTCTTAGATAGTTGTTCTTGGTAGGGCGCAGGGACTTTCACGCATACGCAGGCGGGGCAGTTGCCCCGCTTTTTGTTTGCCCTCATCCACTGAAATCCGAAAACGGTAACTAACTTTCCTTGCGCTTTCGTCGTAATGTTTGGTATGACGACGCATGTGAAAGTCAGTGGAACCGAACTCCAAGTTCGGATTGAGAAGTCTCTCACAGAAAGGAGCCTGAAGAAGCTAATCACGAATCTGGAAAAGGAGCTGAACGGGGAGCACAGCTTCCTCCCTCACGAAGTGGAAGCACAGATTCGTGAGGAGATTGCAAGTGCAGGTGTAGCGGTTTCGCAGCATGGCGGCTGGTACCGATGCATCGCAGCGTACCTTTTGAGCCCTAAGCTGGACGAGCTCCTGGCCGTCAAAAGCATGAATGAGGAGAAGAATGTAGCTCCCATTGTGCAGAAGCTCCGTAACGAGGCCCTTCGGGAATCCCTTAGCGCTTTCGGGCTGGAAGTACCCGCTCGCTACGCTCGGACATCCAGCAGCACAGGAAGGAGGCGCGTACGCATCCCAAGGGAGCAAAAGCAGCATCTTGTGGAAAGCTTTCTGGACGCGCTGCCTACTTTTGAGGGACTTCAAGAGGTGCTGGACACCCTCCCAAAGAACACTAGCCTGACGGTCAAGCAAATCCGCTCTTTGGTCAAGCGGTACCTCGCCATTGCTAACCGCCTACAAAGCGTAGTAGCCCACGAGTAACCGCTCACCCGCCCAAGCAGTAGGCAAGCCCTGCCCACAACGGGCAGGGCAGTTTCTTTTGTGCCGAAATCGCGCAAGGTAGTCCCCCACGTCCTGTTTTACCTTGCGTTTTCGACGACATGAGCGCTATGGCAACGCATGACAAAAACACGAAGGGAGTTCAACAAGAACTCCTCCACATCATCCAATCGGATGAAGTAAGTGATTTGTTAGACGAAGTTGTTGAAAGGATACATGAGATTGAAGAAGCCTACCAGCGAATCCACAAACTTCGTGAGACAGTGAAGCCACTCGTGCCCGTTAATTCAGAGTACAATGCAAGGTACTGGATGGCTGCTTACATCCTGTATCCTAAGAGTTCAGAACTGTTGGAGAAACTGAAAAAGTTCAAGGAAACCTATTTGGAAATGGAAAAACTTGAAAAAGTTGTTGAATCGCACCAAGAAGAAAAGGAAAAGCTCGAAACTCAAATCGAACTTCTAGAAAGAGAGCGAGAACATATTGAGCAGGAAATTGAAGAAACGATTGGTGAAAACTTGGATTACTATCTGAGTTTTAGTGGCCATGAGCTAAGTGATATAATGGAGTTTATTATGACAGATTACTACGACGAGTACTACAGGAAAGCTGGAGAGTAACAATCGTTTGACTCTCTCATCATAGCGCTTGCGGGCGGGGCGTATGCCTCGCCTTTTTGTTTCTTTGGCCACATTGCGCAAGGTAAATCGTTCGTTTTTGTGTGGTACCCTGTCCCAGAAACGCCTCTGGAAGCCTCAGAAACGCCCTTCAGAGAGGCGATCTTGTTCGTGGTAGATACCCGATACCAGAGACCACCCTAAGACGCCTCAAAATGACCAAAAACGGGCAAAACGACTTGACCACCTAAGGGTATCGTCAGAGGTAGCTCAGTGAGGGGCATGTGTTGAGGTATTGACCCTATTCTCAGGCGCTCGTTAGACATGCCTCTGAAAGCCTCAGAAATGCCGCTCAGAGAGGCGATCTTGCTCGTGGCACCCGATACCAGAGACCACCCTAAGACGCCCCAAAACGGCTAAAAACGGGCAAAATGACTTGGCTATCCAGCCTGTGATGAAGCAGGAAGAGCAACTACGACAGTCTGGGATTTCACATATTTTAGTACATTCGACTAAAGATCGGAAAAATAGTATATCCCATGTCTCATTTCTTGCCCAAAAACATTCAGAATGTTGTAATCCCGCCGATAAAATCACAAGGCATAAAGACGAAACTTGTAAAGTTCATTTTGAGTAACATTTCTTGGAGCGGCGAAGGAAGATGGATTGAGCCATTTTTGGGTTCAGGAGTCGTATTGTTCAATGTTCAACCAGAGCGTGCGTTAGCAAACGATATCAATCCGCATATCATTAGGCTTTACCAAATGCTTTATGATGGAGACTGGTCGCCTGAAGAAGTAAGATCATACTTTTTGTCGGAAGGCAAGAAGCTTTCATCTTATGGAGAGGATTACTACTACTTAGTCAGAGAACGCTTCAATAAATATGGCGATCCATTAGATTTTCTTTTTTTAAACAGGACATGTTATAACGGCTTAGTTCGCTTCAACAGCAAAGGCGAATTCAATGTTCCATTTTGTCGCGAACCAACCCGCTTCACTGAAGCGTACGTTTCTAAAATAGTCAATCGTATTGCCCAGATACAGCAAATTATGCGAAACAAGGAATGGGAATTCCGAGTTGGGGATTGGAAAGAATGCATTAAAGATGTAGAAGCAGATGATTTTGTTTATCTAGACCCACCTTATACAGGTAGAAGTACGGATTACTATCAAAAATGGACAGAAAAGGATGCCATTGAATTATACAACCTAGTCCGTCAGTTGCCTTCAGGTTTGGCATTATCGACATGGCAGGAAGATAAATATCGGAAAAATAAACACATTGACATCTACTTGCGAGATTTTATAAAAGTAGAATTCAAACACTTTTATCGTATAGGCCCGAAAAAGGAATATAGAGGACATATAGTGGAGTTACTTCTGATAAAACCGGGATATGAAGCAAAGAGTGTGAATTCCGAAGCAGGTTGGTTTTTAGGTAGCTCGTAGGACTACAGTCGTACGTCAGAATCTACTCTACTTCATACCATCCTAATCTTAAGGATATGATTCTCAGTTGTATGGAATAATGCGAAAGACTAACAAAATTGATTAACCGAAGAAATCGTACGAAATACTAGTACGTAGAATGCATGGGAAAGGAACAATATTCGTTCAAGTGTGGAATTAAATATATTTCTGCCTTGCAGTATATTTACAAATGTTCATTAGCCCCAATAACAATATGCTAATCAATTGTAAGGTTGCTACATTTATCAGATTACCAGCATTAGGTAATGCAAGATGTTTTAATAGCAGCAGTTCTGTTACAGTGAAAGAACATGTGACATCAGACCTATTTACTTACGAATATGATAATCATAGAACAATATTTCATACAATAGGTAATGTTGTAAGGTTTACTAATTATAATGTGGAGAAATATGGCAATATGTCTATTATTCCGCTCTTTGACTATAAAAGCAAAGCATATAACCTTTTAAGTATAGATCCTCAAAAATATGTAGGAGGACCCAGCGTATTTATTAGAGCACCTAACGGTAATTTGTATGTTGCGTCTTATCATTTTGGTCATAAAACGGACAAACTGTACAGAAACATTCAGTATCATCTAATTACCATAAAAAATCTGACAAAGGGGAATGAAATATTTAGGCACGAGGAAGGAAGGCCTCATGACTTTATGCGCAGTAGCAACCAAGGTGTATCTTTTATGCTTACCTACACTAAGCCTTTGTATAACTCATTCATCATAATAATGCGAATAGATACTAACAATAAACTTGAAAAAATTAGCATATATACAGTAGACTTGTTGAAAGAAAATGTAAAAGAAATTTCATATAACTTAAAAAACTACATAGAAAAACACGTTAAAACCTTTGTTTATAGTTTGAAAGAAAAATATGGGATCGTTTTTGAATTTGATGACATATTTGCAAATGCACGTATGGTTGTTAGTCGTTTCCTACAGTCTTATCTACCTTTATTGGCACAGGAAGAAATATCAGACAACGACTGCAATCTCATCAAGTATGAAAACAAAATACCAATATACAGTCAGTGTGAAGCTACATTCTTACTGCAACTGGAAAGTGCAATATCTTATAGAACCATACAACAACAAAATGAGCATGAAAAAGAAATGTCGTGTTCTACTGTTATACAATTTTCAGCTTACATTGAGAATAACGAATTAAACGTTATGTTAACTTGTAAAAGAATTCAAATACATGTAGCCACTGATAATTACGATATGTCAGCCAATGACACTTTATTACACGAAAAGTATCCAATAAGTGATAGATATAATATAGGTGAATCTCGGCTATACTCTATAGATGCCTTTTTTGATGACTATGTGCTCAAAAATGGAGAGATTTACTATTGGGACGGGGATAGTTATAAGTTAGCACATAAGTTTAGCAATGCTAACATCAACATGCTAAAACGCAGAGGAATATGCTTTATAACCGTTAATAACCAACTCGTTCTTGCCGTCATACAACCAAAATTAATAGAAGAAAACCCAGCATGCATAAGGATCGGAAATAATCGTATAGTGGATTTAAGTAAGATAGAGGAGATAATAAAAGTCTGCAAAATGCAAAACAGGCCATTGATCATAGATGTTAGTGAATACACAAAGACAATATCAGTAAAGGAATCAGTTGATCAAATTGCTGATAAAATACGAGGTAAAAGAAAAAAAAGAAGAAAAAAAGGGAGAAAGAAGTGTGAAGTTGGGCTTTATAAATCATATACTCTTGAAGAAGCAGGTACTCTATATACATTCATGTTATTCAAATGCGTGCTAATAAAAATCGTGCCAATGAAAAATAGAAAAATAAGAGATAAAATTCCATACACACGTTTTGCAATCGTTAGACATGATATACGAGAAGGCCGTTCAAATGGCAAAATAATACTTTTATCACACCCCTATTCCTATTTGCTAAAGCACAATATGAAAAGCATTTTGCTAAACGAAATTATAAATAAAATAAAGAACAAAGAGGATAAGAATATGCATTTCACTGATTTGTTAAAGCACTTGTACGATACTTCAGAAAAGAAAAACGAAATACTATATTTATACAACCAGAACTTGATTGTAAAACACAAAGTATTCATTAAGGGGCTTGTCTATCATGTTGGCGAGGGCAGTAAATATCACGTTGAATCTATTATGGAATTTAAGGATATTAAGTACAATCGCAAATACCAATTAAAATGCGAAAGTGCAAGTGACATCCCTGTTGGGTCTGCAAAAGTGATAACAGTACAATCAAGTATGAATCGTTATGGTAATGTTGCGGTTCATAGTTTTAATGTTAAAGTAGATACTCATAGGGTGGATAAAAGCCTTAACTATGTTTACAAAGTGATAGTCATGTTTTCTACAATCGGTCTTGTAGATAACACTCAGATAGCAGTTTATAACTGAATCGATGTGGCCACAAAAATGAAGACTTGGCACTACATGACAGAACGTGGTGCTGCCCTGGGTGTGGTGAGAATCATGATAGAGACGTAAACGCCTCTATCAATCTTTACTTCGTAGGGCTAGGACGGCCCGAAGTTACGCCTGTGGAGCAGGCCCTGGCAAACCGTAGCCATCCTGCGACGAAGCAGGAAGTTCAACCGCAAAAGGTTGAGCAGTCCGCACAAAATGAAGCAGGTATTCGTATGTTACGTACATTGTCATGTAACGCTTAGGATAACCAAATATACCGGTTCCATTCACTAAGTTTGTCTTATCCCAAATAATCACATTTTCTAGTTTATAACCTATACTATTCATGGTTCTTATTATCCCCTCATGCAGTAGTACAAGTTTGTTGTCTCTGTAGAAGTCACCTACGTTTATTACACAGTGTCCGTCTGGTCTTATAACAGATTTTATTTTCTCAAAGATACTTCTTATTGAAGAGTAGTAGAGTTCATCTTCTTGATTTCCTAAATCGTTAGGTAGTCTAGAGTACTGTTCTATTTGATTGTATTGATAATTTTTCCTATTCTTTCGTGATTTATTTTCTCTTACTTTATTTAGTAACGTCATGTACGGTGGAGAAGTCCAAACAAGTTTTACTTTTTGCCCTTCGATATGTTTGTCTATGTTGATTGCATCGTCGCATATAGCTATTTGTTTTGATGAGGATAAGTTAAGGTGTTGATTCAATCTTTGATTAGCAATCTTTACGTATTTTGAGTTTATTTCTATTCCTATGGCATTTCTGTTTAGTTGTTTAGCTGCTAGTAGCGTTGTTCCTATACCGCAAAATGGATCCAGTACGAGTTCGCCTTCGTGTGTGAAAAGTTCTATGACTCTTCTTGCTAGCTGTATAGGGAATGTGGCAGGGTGAATGGTCTTGTCTCTGATGTCGTACTTTTCATAAGCCACGCGCCACACACCGATCTGCGCTCTAATCCAAGATTTGGCATCAAGACAGGATAGCTTGTTTTCTGAACAGTTGCAAGTTTTTATGTAAGGCCAATCAAAAAGCACAAGCAAATTTACGCATATTGATCAACATTTTGCTTTTAATATCAATGTGTCTATTCGAACGAAATTAGTAAATTTATTCGTGTTAATCAAATGCCAACGGAAGTTGCCGAAATGCTAAGTTGCTAATCACTTAAGAGTATTGAGACCCGATTTTGTAGATTACATAAGTTCCAAAATAAGTGGTGAACAAAATGTTAGTAAGCAATATTTTGAGTATCCTAAGGGAGCGCTTGCTGTATCTGATAGCCAGCGTGTAACTATATTTTACAACAAAAACGAAACCATATATTTCTACCACTATAAAAAACAAGAAATGAAACAGAGTAATAGATTGATAAAATTATGCTATGACTATTTAAGTCGAGATCATAAAATAATATCAATAGATAAGCATGGCTTTTCGCAAAAAGGCTCTAAATTTGAAATTGTGAAAATTGATGTTGAAGATCTTTACATTACGGTAAAATCATCTAATGGTAATATATATTCCATACTTTTATTAAAGACTGGTGAAGTAAGTCAAGAAGTAATATACAATGTAAGTAAAAGAAAAGTTATATATAAAGTTAATATTAAAGAAGCGGACTACTCAATCTTTTTCAGTTGAGCTTCCTGTTTCGTCGCAGGATGGCTTTTTAGGTAGCCCATATGAGCTACGGTCATCCACCAGAGCCTGCTCCACAGGCGTAACTTCGGGCCGTCCTAGCCCTACGAAGTAAAGGTTAATAGACGCGTTTACGTCTCTATCGTGAGTCTCACTGCATGCAGGGCAGCACCACGTTCTATCATGTAATGCCAAGTCTTCGTTTTTGTATCCGCAACGGTGGCAAAGTTTTGAGGATGGGAAGAAGCGGTCTGCCCGAATGAATGTTCTCCCGTACCATTCCGCTTTGTACTTCAGGTAGGTCAGAAACCTTGCCCACCCGCTGTCGGCAACAGACTTAGCAAGTTTTGTTTTCAGCAGGCCTTTTACGTTGATGTCCTCCACCACCACGACTTGGTTTTCGTCTATGATGGCTTTGGACAACTTGTGCAAAAAGTCATTACGAGCGTTAGTGATGTACGCGTGCTGCTTCGCAAGTCTCAGTCTAGCCTTCTCCCTATTTTTTGAACTCTTTTGTTTTCGTGAGAGAACCCTTTGCAGTCTTCTCAGTCTTTCTTCAGCTTTCAGAAGGTACTTCGGATGCTCAACTTTGCAACTCCCGAAGTCATTGGTAACAGTCGCAAAGTGTTCAAGTCCTAAATCTATTCCGCAAGCTTTGCTTTTAGGCTCTACGACTTTGTTTCTTCTATTGTCGGTTTCTACCAAAATAGAAGCGTAGTACTTTCCATCATTCGTTCTGCTTACAGTAACAGATTTGATCTTACCATCAAACTTTCTGTGTAACTCAATCTTTACACCTTCTCTTATCTTTGGTAGATACAAGAATCCTCTATCAAAATCTACTCTTATTGAGTTGTGTGTGTTGTTCGTAGTATACGACTGCTTGTCTCTTTTCTTTTTGAATTTTGGCAGTTTGAATTGCTTTCGGTTTCTGAAGTGGTCCTTGAATGCTTTCTCAAGTTGCAGTTGTACATTGCAAAGAGCGAAACTGTCTACCTCTTTGAGAAATGGGAATTTGTCTTTGTACTTGGCAGGCGTGTCTTGTGGGATACGTTCTTTCTTCTTGTAAGCTTGCAGTTTCTCGTCCAGCATTTTGTTCCAGATAAACCGACAGCACCCAAATGTCTTAGCAAAGAACACAACCTGTGCATCGGTAGGATAAATACGATACTTAAACGCTTTTAGTGTCGGTTTGCGTTGCATGCTACGTAAATATGCTAATTTATCGAAAACCTAATGGCACATAGAGATTACCCGAAAGCCATCCTGCGACGAAGCAGGAAGCTCAACTACAAAAGGTTGAGTAGTCCGCATATGCAAAATAAAATACAATATTAAATTTTCAACTACAAAAGGTTGAGCAGTCCGTCTGCTTTATTTTATAGACCTCAAAGGCAGAAACTTTCTTAATAGCTAAAAGGCGTTTTTGTATCGTTTCTATAGCTATTTCTGAGTTATCTATGCCAATCTACCTTCTACTTAAAGTCTCGGCTGCTATCAGGGATGTACCTGAACCTGCAAAACAATCTAAAACAATATCATCTGGATTTGAAGAGGATTGGACTATGACTTTCAACATCTCTAAGTTCTTTTCAGTAGGATAGGAAGGGTATGGTGGATCCTTGAAGTCCCAAACATATTGCCTTTTTTACCTTTCTGGGATACCTCATCTGCATAGATTATTTTTCTAGGATTCCCACTGCTAGACCACTCAATTAGCCCTTCTTTATCCAGTCTTTCTAGTTCCTATGGTGGGTATCGCCAGACAGGTTTGAACAAACCCAATTCCCAATCTTAGTGTTAGAGATGTCTTTGATAAAGCCCATTGAATTTTTGAATTGATGATGTGATCTATTCAATTTTTCTTGTATGCTACTCGCTACACACCGATATGAGCATTGACCCAGAATTTTACGTCAAGACAAGATATTTTTTCTGGACCTTGGCAAATTTTTGTGTAGGGCAATTTAATAAACACGAACAAATTTACTAATGTTCAAACTTTGGCAGTGTTACAATTAAGTTTCATTATAGTAGAATGATAGATTATTAACAAGAATGGAAGTCGAGGTGTTGATTATGAACGGGCGTTATTTAAACACTGCTATCTTGTTGGTAGGATAAGATTCTTATTTTTCTTGATTATTTACTCGTATTAATTTTTTGAATTCATTCTCAATGGGCTCGGCTCCTGGCACATAGCAACTCCCATTGACTAGTAACCGATCGGGTTTTTGACTCTCGCCAAGCAGTTCTGGGAGGATTGTGTGTTCAATGAACTGTTGGTCTTGTCTTAAGGTTCTAGGTTCATTGTTTGTGTTATCTAAAGGCCGCCAGACGATGACGATATGCTTACCGTCTTTCTCGCCCAGCACCGCCCGATAGAGGCACCCACTGCCCTGAAATTGACGCATCTTCTTTACATGTATGCCCAGAAGGTAGTTGAAGGTCTCCACTAAGTCCACCACACACTCTCGGATTTCGTTGTCTTCACAAACTTTAATTTTGTAGTTGAAAGGGTCTTGTAACTGCTTGATGTTGAGCAGGGAAGGGTTGCTTTGCGTCTCAAATTCCAGTATGTAATGCAGGAGGTATTCGTCGCCAAACCGCTCCAACGCCAACTGCCCCTCCCGCTCCCTCGGCAACTCCAAGTTGTTCAGCGTGTCCTCGTACTGCTCAAGGTAGAGGTATTTGAAGAAGTGGCTGATGCCTTTACCTTTCTGAGGCTTGCCGTCTTTCCAGCTATCACTATACACGACTTTCTTGATGCGTTTCAGTAGCACTGTCTCAAAGTAGCCCCCCATCTCCACAAGGATGTACTTGCGCCGGCCGCCGTCCTCGCGGTTGAGGTTGATGACCGCGTGAGCGGTGGTGCCAGAGCCGGCGAAGAAGTCAACCACAAGCATATTTTTGGCTTTGAGGAAAGAAAGCAAATACATTATCAATTCATGCGGTTTTGAATAGCCATAGACGTTGCTTCCAAAAAGGTGTTTTATTTGTATTGATGCCGCATTTGTCGTCATGTCTTTGTCATCAATCAGCGAAGTTGGTCTTTCTCCTCCTGGTCTGATTTTTCTGAATGCACGCCACCTGCCTTTTTCATCTTGCTTTATCTCTAAGTTCCCAGCCTCATACTCCTCCAAAACCCTGTCTAAACTCCAAAGCCACTGACCTGTCTGACAGTATATCTCTTTATCGTCTAATATGAGTTTATATTGCAAGTTTTTTCTCTGATAAGCTCCTTGTGGAGAAGAGTGTTCTAGGGGGGCCAAGTAGTAAGGTCCCTCATCATCTTGCTGATTGAACCTAGATGGATCTGAATTTTCTATAGAAAATCCGGATAGCGAGCTACCATCTGCAAGTACGATCAGTATGTATTCTGTTTGGGGTATAACAAATGCGTCGCCTCTACCCCTAACCCTTTTTTTTCTCCACACTATATTAGAAATAAAGTTTTCTTTGCTGAATAACTCGCATAACAAGCCTTTTAGTCTGTGTTGTTCATGATCGTCTATAGAGATAAAAAAAACACCTTCACTGTTCAACAGTTGCTTTCCGTGTATCATCCTGTGTTGCATCATGCTAAGCCACGAAGAATGTTGGTAGCGGTCTTTGTAAATAAAGCTATCTTGACCCGTGTTGTATGGTGGATCTATATAAATACAATTGACTTTTCCGCGATACTTTTCCATAAGCAGGTTAAGCGCTTGGAAGTTTTCGCTTTTGATGAGGAAGCCATCCAGAGCCTCGTCCAAGTCGTCAAAGTGCGATAGCAAGCGCCATTTGAAGTCCTCAGAGAAGTGGCGAGTATCCACTACTAGATAGGGTTGCTCACAGAGAAACTTTTTTGTTAGCTGCGGGTCTACCCCATACAGCTGCCGCCACTCAGCCAGTTGATTTTTGTTTTGGAGCACTTCGTCCCAAAGCACTTCGGGCACGCGGTCAATCGTGATGCAATAATCGGTGCGGACGACAAGCTTCTTCTTTTGAAATAGCCTTTTCTGAAAGTCTTCCCACCATGCTAAAAATTCAATGATCTTATATCCGATGCTGCGTATGACCTGCATTCGCAAAATCTGCCGAACCGTCTGATCCTCAGCCATGTTCCGACTCTTCAAATTTATTTATTTTTTCTAGACTTGACATCTGACCCATAGCAATTGCCATTGACGAGTAACAGGTTTGGGTTTTTCCCATTGCCAAGTAAAATAGGGAGGATCGTATGTTTGATGAACTCATAGTCACGTTGCAAAGCTGAAGGGTGGCTGTTTAGGTCATTCGATGGTCGCCAGACGATAACGATGGACTTGTCATTCTTTTCACCTAGCACCGCCCGATAGATGCGTCCATTGTCCTGAAATTGGCGCATTTTCTTTACATGGATGCCCAGAAGGTAGTTGAAGGTCTCCACTAAGTCCACTACACGCTCTTGAGTTTCGTTGCCTTCCCGTATCTTGATTTTGTAGTTGAAAGGGTCTTGGAATTGCTCCAGATTCAGAAAGGAAGGGCTGCCCTGCGTCTCAAATTTCAACATGTAGCGCAGAAGGTATTCATCGCCAAACTGCTCCAACGCCAACTGCCCCTCCTGCTCCCTCGGCAGCTCCAAGTTGTTCAGCGTGTCCTCGTACTGCTCAAGGTAGAGGTATTTGAAGAAGTGGCTGATGCCTTTACCTTTCTGAGGCTTGCCGTTTTTCCAGCTATCGCTATACACGACTTTCTTGATGCGTTTCAGTAATACTGTCTCAAAGTAGTCTCCCATCTCCACGAGGATGTACTTGCGCCGGCCGCCGTCCTCGCGGTTGAGGTTGATAACGGCGTGAGCCGTGGTGCCAGAGCCAGCGAAGAAGTCGAGGATATTACCTTGTGGGTTGAAGTATGTCATCGCATTGATGAAGAAACGAACTAAGCCGACGGGTTTTGGGTATGGATATTTTACCTCCCCAAAAAGGTTGCTCAATTCAGCAAATGCATCTTCGTAAGCAGCAATATCCTTCGTGATTAAGGAGGGAGGCCTCTTTGTTTTCTCTTCCTGATCAGCCCGAAGGACATTCGGACGCATGTTCTTTGATAACTTTACAATGCTCCCTATCTTGAGCTCCTCATCTAGGGTCTCTTGCTTCCACGTGAATCGACCACGCATTCGGAATTGATTTTGAATAACGCCGTCCTGCACACTTATATCATCCAGCAGTTGAACAGCCATTTCGCCATTTCCGTAGGTCCCTGCAGGATAGGTTCCGTCGTCTAATTCAGCATGAACCTTTCTTGCTGGAAAAAGTAGCTCACCTTCCGCGTTGGCACGATTGAGAAGATATTGCCACTTCCCTGAGTAAGCCTCTTCTCCGAAGAGTCTTCCAATTTTGCTAAGGTCAGTTGTGTAGGCGAGAATATACTCCGTTAGGTCACGAAAGGTGGGCGATAAGTGGCTTCCCTTCTTCTTCTTCTCCCAAACGAAAGTACCAATAGCCTGCCACAAACTGTCGCCAATTTTTCTGAGGTGGTGGACTTCGTGATCATCACAACTTACAAAAATCGCACCATCTTCCCGCAACCATTCCCTTACCAGTGTTAAGCGATCCGACATCATTGATAGCCAGCTAGAGTGTTGATAATTGTCCTTATATATGAACTGGTTGTTGCCGGTGTTGTAAGGCGGATCAATATAGATGCACTTCACCTGTCCCCTATACCGCTCCAGCAGCAGATTCAGCGCTTGGAAGTTTTCGCTTTTGATGAGGAGGCCGTCCAGAGCCTTGTCCAAGTCATCAAAGTGCGCCAGCAAGCGCCATTTGAAGTCCTCGGAGAAATGGCAGGTGTCCACCACCAGATAGGGGTGCTCACAGAGAAAGTCTCTTGTTGGCTGCGGGTCTACCCCATACAGCTGCCGCCACTCAACCAGTTGATCCTTGTTTTGGAGCACTTCGTCCCAAAGCTCTTCAGGCATGCGGTCCATCGTGATGCAATATTCGGTGCGGATGGCGAACTTCTTCTTCTCAAATAATCTTCTCTGTAATTCTTCTAATTTTGATAGAAAGTCAATGACTTTGTATCTGATATTTTGTATACTTATGCTATGTATGGCATTCTGAATCATTTGAGTTTTTTCTCTAAACCCTATCATCAGAGTATTTCCCAAGTTCTCCGCACTAGTTTTGTCTAGCTGGGTCTCTGTGTCTCGTGAGTCCTTTTCCAGGTCTTTTGAGATCTTCAGGCTACTATTCACAATACAAATATATCGAATAAATCATAAATGGCACTAATTTTTTAGATTTGATCTCAGTCAACTGCGCGACAAGATTTTCTACACAGAAAAGCATTCAGTAAATTTGTTACAACTTTATGAAGAACTTAGTAAACAAGATCATTTTGGGAGATGCATTTGATGTAATAAAACAAATAGAAGATAACACAATAGATTTAGTGCTCACAGATCCACCCTACTTTCTAGACAAGCTTGACCAAAAATGGTCGCATAAGGCTGTAGAAAAGGGTAAGTCGTCATCAGGCGTAGTAAAGAATCTACCAATAGGGATGAAGTTTAACCCTAAGCAGAGCTATAAAGCTTATGACTGGTTCTATGAAGTAAGTAAGGAATTGATAAGAGTGTTGAAACCAGGTGGGTGGTTACTTGCTTTTTCACATCCCCGTTTGTATCATAGATTTGCTTGCGCCGCTGAAGACGCTGGTTTCCATTTGCGCGATACTTTCATATGGCTGTATACGCAAAATCAACCTAAGGCATTGAGCCTACAACACTTCCTGAAAAATGAAGGAAAAGACAGAGAATTAATGGAACTACTCAAAGTTTACAAAGTTCCAAAAGTCAAGTCCTGTTTTGAACCGATAATAGTCGCTCAAAAACCACCAGAGGGCTCGTTACTAGAAAACTTCAAGAAGTACAAAGTTGGTCTTTTCAATACTTTTGTCAAGTTGGGTGACAACAAATTTATAGCAAATGTTATGAGTACCATAAGTATAGAACCGAATATAGACAAATACTTTTTAGTTGAAAAACCCAAAAAACAAGAAAAAGGCAGTTACAACGATCATCCGTCTGTGAAACCTGTAGAATTGTGTAAAATATTAATAGAACTTACTACGCTCCCCGATGCAATTGTTTTTGACCCATTCATGGGTAGTGGAACAACAATTCTGGCTAGCATTCTCACGAAGAGAAGATACATAGGTATAGAAATAGATAAACATTACTACAATATTGCCTTGAAACGAA